>Ga0182030_10000684_pt1 | contig 65560 bp, 68 predicted proteins | sample 812S3MmetaG_FD_121299 | JGI IMG/M metagenome (GOLD analysis project Ga0182030, IMG submission 121299) | Permafrost microbial communities from Stordalen Mire, Sweden - 812S3M metaG (Illumina Assembly) | ecosystem: Environmental > Terrestrial > Soil > Wetlands > Permafrost | place: Sweden... | reverse complement strand
GGCGTCCGGCGCCACAGCTCGATCGGCATGCAGTCGCCAATCAGCTTTGAGAAGCTTCACCAACAACTGACCACAGCCGCCTGAACTCTCATAACGCCGGTTCAGCTTTTGGGGACCAGATCATGTGGATCAGTTCTCGGGGACCCGTCACAACGACCGAGCGGCGAAGTGCTCGCAGCAAAGCGCGGCGAATTCAACGGTCGACAGGCCAAGCTCGCCGAGTCGGGCCGGCGCGCGACCGGTCCCCCGGGCTCGGCAGCACAAGACCCTCCTCACGGCACGCCAAGGCCCCCGATGGCTCCCAGCCCTCGGGGGCCTTGGCACGTCCCGGATTCGCCGCCACTGCCGTGCGTTGGCGCCGACGGAGCGCCATCGCGCATTCAGGCACGCGGATTTGGTCGCAACGGGTGCAAGAACGACGTCTGGCTTGAGTTCCGCATCTCATGTGGAACTCAAGCCAGAACAGTCCAGGTGGACCCGGCCGGCACTGCCCCGGCGTCCGAAAGTACTCGCGTATCAGCTTCTCCGAGCGCAGCCGACAGGCTGATCTCACGCCGTCCGTTCCCGTCGGCCAACCGGACGTCGCCAGGCGCTCCTGTGGTCTCGTTCGCCGTCCGAGCACCGCTGCCGACGAACCAGGGTTACTAGGCTGACACCGGTGATCTCCCCCGTAACCCGGGGGAAGGCCAATGGCTCTCAGTTACTGCTGATTAGGCAGCGAGAGCGAGCATAGGAGAGTTCTCCGCAGCTACGTTGTTTCTCGGTTGTTAACGCGGTCCACCGAGTCCGCGGCTCGCTTACCGATACCCTCCTACTCCGTCGATACTGGATCGGGCCCGTTCTTGGTCTCAGGGTAGCACCACGCCCGGTACATCTCCGCATGGGTGCCGATCTCGGACACCGTGCGCGGGCCGCACGTCCGCGCGCTCAGCCGCGTTTGACCGCGCGCGCAATGTCGCGACGCGCATCGCGCTCCGCGATCGAATGGCGCTTGTCGTAGAAGGTCTTGCCGCGACCCAGGCCGAGCTCGATCTTCGCGCGCCCCTCGTGGAAGTACATCCGCAACGGCACCAGGGCGAGGCCCTTTTCATTCAAGCGGCTCGTCAGGCGATCGATCTCCCGGCGATGTAGCAAGAGTTTGCGGGTGCGCTGGGGCTCGTGGGTCGTGTGGCTGGCATTGCTGTACTCGGGAATCGTCGCCCCGACCAGCCACGCCTCGCCGTTGCGGATGATCACGTACGCATCGCCAATCGTCGCGCCACGCTCCCGAAGCCCCTTGACCTCGGTCCCGATCAACACCAGCCCCGCGTCCACGCGCTCGACGATCTCGTACTCGTAACGCGCTCGACGGTTTTGCGCGATGTCGCGAAATCGCTCATCGCGCTCGCCTTTTTTCTTTTTTCCGGGAGGCATGGGTCAAACAGCCTAGCGCGGCCCACGTGCCATGCGCTGATGCGCCCGACGGCGCGCCGCCCCCTCGGCAACCTTGGTAGCTGCGCGTTCCAGGCGCACGCGGCCACGCAGGGGTTCGATCGCGGCCACCCGCACTTCGCAGAAATCTCCCAGCCGCACGACGCGCTGGCCACTGCCGTCGACCAGACCGATCTCCGACTCGTCCAGCGCAAGATCGCCGCCCGCAAAGGCCCGCGCGGGAAGGAATCCCTCAAAAGCGGTCCCGAACCGCACGAACACGCCCTGGGAAATCAGCCCCGTGACCTCCCCGGCGAAGACCTCTGCCCAGTCGTCGCCGCGCAGGTGCTGCTCCAGCAGCAGGGCAGAGCAGATCCGGTCCGCACGCCGTTCCAGATCGACGGCCGCCCGCTCGGCGTCCGAGCTGTCGCGCGCCGCCACCTCAAGCTCAGTGTGATCGGGACCGGTCGGCCCGATCCCAAGTGCGCCGACCAGCGCGCGATGCACCAGCACGTCGGGGTATCGCCGGATTGGTGACGTGAAATGCAGGTACGCGGGACTCGCCAGGCCGGAGTGCGTCATCGAGTCAGGGGTGTAGAACGCCTGCTTGAGCGCCCTCAGCACCAGGACCCACAGCGCGGTGCCGTCGACGTGACCACCTGCGGCGCGCGCCGCCAAGTGGCGACCGACTGCCATACCCGCAGCCTGTACTGCCGTGCGGCGCTCAGCAGGCCCCAGCTCGCGTTCCGGCAGTGGTGGCGTCGCCACATCGAGGGCCGCAAGCTGCGCGTACAGCCGATCGATCTGGTGCTGGTCGGGATCGGCATGATACCGGAAGACCGTGGGCGCCTTGCGCCGGATCAGGTACTCGGCGACCGATTCGTTGGCGGCAATCATGCAGTCCTCGACCAAGCTGTGCGCTTGGGTCTGACGCTCGATGTGCACCCCCATGACCCGCTGCGCGCCCAGTTCAAACACCGGTTCGCTCGAGGCGATGTCCAGCGCGCCGCGCGCCATCCTGCGCGCGCGCAGCCGCTGGGATGCGGCGCGGGCCGCGGCAATGGTCGCCTCCAGATTCGGGGCGCCGAGCGGCGCACCCCCCAGGTGCGCATCGACCTCGGGGTACGTCAGCCGACGCTCGGAGCAGATCACCGCTCGATAAAAGCGCGTATCCCGCACCTCACCGTCGGGCGTGACGAGCATCTCCGCGCTGATAACCCGCCGGGGCACACCCGGGCGCAGACTGCACAAATCGCTCGACAGGCGGGACGGCAGCATCGGATCAACGGTGCCGGGGACATACAACGAACAGCCGCGGCGCTCGGCTTCGCGGTCCACCTGGCTGCCCGGCACCACGTAGTGACTGACATCGGCGATATGGACCCAGAGACGCACGTTTTCCCCCTCGATCTGGGCCGCAATCGCATCGTCATGGTCCTTGGCGCCCGCAGGGTCGATGGTGACGACGGCCTGGCCGGTCAGATCGCGACGCCCGGAGTCGCCGAGGGGATCCCCCTCGAGCATCTCGTCGACCTCGCGCTCCACGGCTCGGGACACGCCATAGCCTCTGCCATTGGCCGACAGGAAACCGGACATCACGGCCCCCGGGGCACGGGAGCGCCCAAAGATGTGCACGACGCGCGCCGAGCGGCCGCGCACGACGATCCTGGCAAGGTCGCCGACGCGCGCATCGCCCAGGGTCGCCGACCCCATCCGGATGTCTTGTCCCGGCGCAAAGGCCGGCTGCGCGATCGCGCCACGCCCGGCCCCCTGGATCTCTACGACAACTTCAGATGCGGGCCCGCCCCGCGTCATCAGTGCTCAGATCCAACCACTGCCAGCGCACGCTCGAGCGCTTCGTCGACGGACGTCTTGGGGTTGTCGACCACGACCACGTTCGGCTCGAGCCCCTTGTGATTGAGGTCGAACCCCTTGGGGGTCAGGTATCGGGCGATCGTGAAGTGCAGCGCTCCGCCATTGGGCAGCGGCGCGGTCGTCTGCACGACGGCCTTGCCGAAGGTCCGCTGACCCACCAGCAGCGCGCGGCCATCGTCGCGGAGCGCCCCTGAGACAATCTCGCTCGCGCTCGCGCTAAACCGATCCACGAGCACGACAAGCGGGAGGTCCGTCTGAGGCGTGGCGGTCGTGCGCACGGTCTGGCGCGGGTCGTGGAGCCCTTGGGTCGTCACGACCGGCGACCCCTTTGGCACGAAGACGCCCACCAACCCGACCGCCTCGCTGACCAGGCCCCCGGGATTGCCCCGCAGATCCAGGATGAAGCCCGTCGCCCCCTGCGCGCTCAGGCTCGTGACCGCCGCCCGAACCTCCACCGCCGCACCTTGATCGAACTCCACCAATCTGATGTCGCCGATCTTGCGGCCGTGAATCTCGAGCATCTTGCTGGTAACCAGTTGCAAATGGATCACCGAGCGGCGCAACCCGACGGTCTTGGTGCTCCCCGCGGGCGTGCGCAGGGTGAGCTCGACAACGGTGCCCTGCAGACCGCGAATCACCCCGACCACGGCACTCAAGGGCGACCCCACGACCGAGCGCCTGTTGACGCCGATGATCACGTCATCTGCCGTCAGCCCCGCCATCTTGGCGGGGCTCCCCGGAAACACGCTCGTGATCACCACGTCGGACCCGCGCTGCAGCACCTGGATGCCAACGCCCACGAACAGCCCCTGGGTCTCCTGCTGCATCGATGCGTACTCGCTGGGGTCCAGGTAATACGTGTAGGGGTCGTGGAGCGACGCGAGCATCCCATCCACCGAGGCGCGCGCCAGCGTCGAGGTGTTGACGGGAACGTAGTAGCCCGAGCGGAGATCCGACTCGATGTCGGCGACCAGCGAATCGCTCCCGGCACCGAGCACCGTTCCGCGAATACTCGAAGGCAGTTGGGTCAGCCCGGTCGCCTGAGGGTGTCCGCCGACCAGCACGCCCAGCACGAAGACGCCCACCAGCGCGGCGGCGGCGCCCAAGACGATGAGCGGGCGCCGGGATCGCTGCGGTGGATCTACCATCGACGAGCGCTCAGACAATGCGGATCAGCGTCGCGTTGCCGACGAAAGTCCAACGGCGCCAAGCGGCCAGACCTAGACCCTCAGGAAGCGCCGCAGGGTCACACCACTCCCCACCGCGCCGACCAAGCCCCCTGCCACGACCAGAATCAGCGCAAGGGTGCCGAAGCCCAGCGTGTTGACCTCGCTCTTGGTGAGCGGATCGTTGAAACTCGAGACGTATGGATCCACGACCAGCACCTTGCCGATCCACAGCGCGACAACCGAAATCACTGCTCCGGCAACCCCGCAGATAACCCCCTCGATGACGAACGGCCAGCGGATAAACCAGTTGGTCGCGCCGACAAGCCGCATAACCTCGACCTCACGGCGTCGCGCGAACACCGACAGTCGGATGGTGTTGGAGATCAACAGGATCGCTGCGATCAGCAGAATCCCGAGTAGCACGAGACCGGCGTACTGGATAAATCGTGCAATCGAGAGCAATCGGCTCGCCACCTGCTGACCATAGGTGATGCCGTTGCCGTTCGGCATCGTCGTATCGATCGCCGGGCTGCCGCGCAGCGCTGCGGCGATCTGAGGGTTCTTGGCCGGGTTGGTCGGCGTCAGGTCAAAGGCTGCCGGCAGCGGATTGTTCGGGAGGCCCTGCAGGATCGACGGGTCTGCACCCTCCTGCTCCAGTTGCTGCAGTCCCTCTTGTTTTGAGACAAACGTGAAGGACTTCACCAGCCCGTGGGTCTGCAGCGCGACGATCTGGGCGTCCAAGGCGTTGACCTGCGGAGTCGTCGCCGAATCGGCGATAAACACTCGCACGTCCAGGCGAGACTCTTGCTGACGCACCGCGGACTGGACGTACAGATACGACGGGATAAAGGTTCCCAGGATGAAAACCGCGATCATCACGGTGACGATGGCGGCGATAGAGATCGCGACGTTGGACCGGATCGACCGCACTGCTTCGCGGAAGAAGAACCCCAGCCTCACGGTTCGACCGTGGCGTAGCTCGCCGAACGTTCGTCACGGACAAGCCGTCCGTCCTCGAGCGCGATCACGCGCATCTGCATCTTGTCGACGAGGTCGCGATCGTGGGTCGCCATGATCACCGTCGTACCGGTCCGATTGATCCGATACAGCAGCTGCATGATGCCGATGGACGTGTCGGGGTCCAGATTGCCGGTCGGCTCATCAGCAATCAGCAGGCGGGGATGATTCACGAAGGCACGGGCGATCGACACCCGCTGCTGCTCACCACCCGACAATTCATCTGGCAGGCGATCCGACTTATCGGACAGACCGGTCAGCGACAGAATCTCGGGCACCTTTCGGCGGATGGCGCGCGGCGCATCGCCGGTGACCTCGAGCGCATATGCCACATTCTCGTAGATCGTCCGACCCGGCAGCAGCTTGTAGTCCTGGAAAACGCACCCGATACCGCGCCGCAGGTACGGTACCTTGGATCGACGCATCTTGCCGAGGTCGCGCCCGCCCACGATCACCGTGCCCTCATTCGCGTCGAGTTCCTTGATCAGCAGGCGAATAAAAGTCGACTTTCCCGAGCCGGATGGCCCCACCAGAAAGACAAACTCACCGGCCTCGATCGACACCGACACGTCCGCAAGGCCCACGACGTCGGTGCCGTATCGCTTGGTAACACCCTCGAAGGTGACCATTGGGCCATCCCCAGGGCGCAGCAGGCTGCGGCGGTCGATGCGGCGCTCGACGTCGCGTGCACGGCGATTTGTTGAACGTGATGGCTCTGCTGGCTTCAGCTCAGCATCGGCGTCGGTGCTCATGCTGCGACCCTCGGACGGGTGGTCAGCTTCGACCACCGATTGGGAACCGTGATTTCCGATTCCGTTTTGGCCTCGGCGCGCGATCGGCGTCCTGGAAGCCCGAGAAGGGTATCCCGGTTCTACGTCGCCTGTCAAACCGCCGAAACACCTGCAAATTCAGGATTGCTCAAAAAGCCTCGCGTCGTCGTCATTCGCCGCGGCCGACGATATTCCTTGCCCTCGCGCGCCCCATGCATCAACCCTAGCGCTAATTCAGCTTGGCCCGACGCTCGAGTTCTGCCCTGATGAACCCGTCCAGATCGCCGTCGAGCACGCTCTGGGCATTCCCGACCTCGACGCCGGTGCGAAGGTCCTTGACCAGCGTGTACGGATGGATCACGTAGCTGCGGATCTGACTCCCGAACCCAATCTTCAGACTCTCACCACGCGCCCGGGCGGCCTCCTCGTCGCGGCGCTCAAGCTCCTGCTGCACGATGCGGGCCCGCAGCATGCTCATCGCCGTGGCGCGGTTCTGCATTTGCGAGCGCTCGTTCTGGCATTGCACCACGATCCCGGTCGGCAGATGCGTGATCCGCACCGCGGACTCGGTCTTATTGACATGTTGACCCCCGGCACCCGAGGCGCGATACGTGTCGATCTTCAAGTCCTTCTCATCGACATCCACGACGACGTCGTCACTGACCAGCGGGGCGACATCGACCGCCGCGAACGAGGTCTGGCGACGGTGCGCCGAGTCAAACGGCGAGAGGCGCACCAAGCGATGCACGCCGCTCTCGGCGGAGGTCAGCCCATACGCGCTCGGGCCGACAATCGTCAGGGTCACGCTTTTGATCCCAGCTTCGGTGCCTTCTTGGATTTCCTTGATGTCGGCTGAAAAACCACGGGCGTCCGCCCAGCGCATGTACATGCGCAGCAGCATCTCCGCCCAGTCCTGGGCGTCGGTGCCGCCCTCCCCGGCGTTGATGGTCATCACCGCGTCGCCAGCATCATGCTCACCGCTGAACAGGCGCAGCTCTTCCAGGCGCGCCAATTGCGCTTCCACGCGATCGAGCCCGTCGGCGAGTTCCATCACAAACGCATCGCCCTCGTCGCCTTCCCCGGCCACCTCGATCAGATCATCGAAGTCCCCGACCTCACGCGCGAGAGTGTCGTGCTCGCGACGTCGGTCCCGCACCGCGGCGTGCTCGGCGGAGATGCGTGACGCGGTCTGGGGGTCGTCCCAGAAACCCGGCTCCTGCATGAGCTGCTCCAGCTCGTCCTGCCGGGCCGCCAATGCGACGGGATCCAGGTACTCGCGCAGCATCTCGACCCGCTCACGCAGACCCGCGATCCGCTGGGCCAGTTCCTCGACGGTCGTCGTCTCGGGAGGGGTCATCGACGAGGTACGATCGGCACTACGCGGCGGCGCCGTGGCACTTCTTGTATTTGATCCCCGATCCGCACCAGCACGGATCATTGCGGCCGATGCGCTGCTCTTCGCTGACGATCCGCTGCTCGACGACGGGCGATGGGGGGGGTGCGGCCTCGGCGACGGCGGTGAGCGTCGAATCCTGCGCTACGGCGGCCTCGAGCGCCTGAAACCCCTGAATGGGCTCCTCTTGATAGGTGTAGTCGACCCGGGCGGGCTGTGCGGCCTCGCGCTCGACGGGCGGCGGCGTCTCAACGTGGAACATGTAGCGCACGAACTCGCGACGGATCATCGACATCGTCTCGTCGAACATCGTGTGGCCCTCGATGCGATAGGCCGAGAGCGGATCGTGCTGTGCCAACGCGCGCAAGTGAATGCCCTCGCGCAGGTAGTCCATCGCGTAGAGGTGCTCGCGCCAGTGCAGGTCGACGACCTGCAGAAGCACGTAGCGCTCCCATTCTCGGATGTTCTCTGGACCGATCAGCGCCTCGTGGCGCTCATAGGCGTCGATCGCATCGTCTTCGAGACGGTCCAGCAGGTCCCCGCGTGTGAGCTCCCCGCCCTCACCAGGCGCGAGAAGATCATTTTCGCTCAGCGAGACCGGGTAGTAGGTCCGCAAGTTGCCAAGGAGCCCGTCAAGGTCCCATTCGGTCGAATCGAGATCCTCGCCAGCAAAGCGATCGACCTCTTCCACCAGCACCTCGGCGATCCAGTCGCGCGCCTGTTCGGAGAGGTCTTCTCCCTCGAGCACCCGGCGGCGCTCGGCGTAGATGACCTCGCGCTGCTTATTGAGGACGTCGTCGTACTCCAACACCGTCTTGCGGATGTTGAAGTTCATCTCCTCGACCTTCTTCTGCGCGCCCTCGATCGTGCGTGTCAGCATCCTGGATTCGATCGGCAGATCGTCCCCTGGGCCGAGGCGATCGAGGATCTTATAAATCCGGTCGCCGGCAAAAACGCGGATCAGGTCATCTTCCGCCGACAGGTAGAAGCGCGTGCGCCCGGGGTCTCCCTGACGCCCGGATCGACCACGCAGCTGATTGTCGATGCGCCGACTCTCGTGCCGCTCGGTGCCGACCACGTACAGCCCGCCCAATTCCGGGACGCCGTCGCCGAGCTTGATGTCCACGCCGCGGCCCGCCATGTTGGTCGCAATGGTGACCGCGCCGGTCGTGCCGGCGTCGATGATGATCTGGGCCTCACGCTCGTGCTGCTTGGCGTTCAAGACGCTGTGCGCGATCCCACGCTTGGACAACTGCTGCGACAAGGCCTCGGAGATCTCGACCGAGATTGTGCCCACGAGCACCGGCTGGCCCAGTTCGTTGGCCGCGGCGATGTCGTCAACCACGGCGGCAAACTTCGCATCCTTGGTCTTGAAGATGTAGTCCGGCTCGTCGAGACGCCTGACGGGCTGATTGGTCGGGATCGAAACGACATCGGCGTTGTAGATCTTGTTGAACTCGTTGGCCTCGGTTGAGGCCGTACCGGTCATCCCGGAAAGCTTGTCGTACATGCGAAAGTAGTTCTGGAGGGTGATGGTCGCGAGCGTCTGGTTCTCTTCGCGAATCGCCAGCCCCTCCTTGGCCTCGATCGCCTGGTGCAGACCTTCCGAATAGCGTCGGCCTTCGAGCACGCGCCCCGTGAACTCATCGACGATGAGCACCTCGCCGTCGCGGACGATGTACTCCTTGTCCTTGCGATAGAGCGCGTGCGCCTTGAGCGCCTGGATCAAGTGATTGACCAGCTGGCCATGAATATCGAGGTAAAGGTTCTCGATCCCCAGCGCGCGCTCGACCTTTTCCACGCCGCTCTCGGTCGGCGATGCCGAACGCTGCTTTTCGTCGACCTCATAGTCGACGCGCTTGCGCAGGGTCGGGATGATGCGCGCGAACCGGTAGTACGCGTCGGCCGCCGCCTCCGGAATACCCGAGATGATCAGTGGCGTGCGAGCCTCGTCGATGAGGATCGAGTCGACCTCGTCCACGATGCAAAAAAAGTGGTCACGCTGGACGGTGTCCGCCAGCTGCACGGCCATGTTGTCCCGCAGGTAGTCAAAACCAAATTCCGCATTGGTGCCGTAGGTCGCATCGGCGGCATATGCCTCACGCCGAGTCGGCGGGTCGAGCGTCGTCTCGATGACACCGACGCTTATACCGAGCCCCGTGTAGACCGGGCGCATCCACTCGGCGTCACGACGCGCCAGGTAGTCATTGACCGTCACGACGTGCACGCCCTTACCCGCAAGCGCGTTGAGGTAAACCGCAGCGGTCGCGGAGAAGGTCTTGCCCTCGCCGGTCTTCATCTCGGCGATCTGGCCGGCGTGCAGAACCTGCGCCCCAATCAGCTGAACGTCATACAGACGCATCCCCATCGTGCGGCGGCCCACTTCGCGCACCAACGCAAACGCATCGACCAGGACGTCGTCGAGCTCCGCCCCGTTGGCCACCTGTTCGCGCATCTCGCCGCTGCGCCGCAGCAGTTCCTCGTCGCTGAGCTTCTCCAGGTCAGGCTCGCGGGCGCCGATCGCCACGACGCGCGCCTGCATCTGTTTGACCTGGCGGCCTTCGCCGAAGCGAAGCACCTTGTTGAGGAGATCCGTGGACACCTAAACCTCAGCTGATTGCCGATGTGGGTCCCGCGATCGTAGCAACGGTGCCGACGATCGCGGGACCCGCCCGGTGATGGCGTGCCGACCGACGCGTCGGGTGCTACGCGAACTCGGGGACGATAAGTCCGACGTCGCCGTCATGACGTCGATAGATGACGTTCACGTCACCGGTGTCCGCGCTACGAAACACATAGAAATCGTGGTGCAGCATGTCCATGTGCAGCGCAGCCTCCTCGGAGGACATCGGCTTCACGACGAACTGCTTGGTCTTGACAACGCGCGGGCCCTCCGCCTCAGCCTCGTGCTGGAGCTCTGGGACGATCATCTCAACCGGTTCAGGGGCGTGCTCGTGTGGCGCGCGATGGCGGCGGCGGCGCTCACGGTAACGCGCGGCTTGCCGCTCCAGTTTGTGGGCGGCCTGATCGATCGCGCTGTACATGTCCTCGGCGCTCTCTCGCACGCGCAGGACGCCTCCGCGGGTGCGGACCGTGACTTCCGCGGTCTGCGGCTTGGCAATCTTCGGATTGCGTTCCACGGAGAGCTCGAGCTCGACGATCGGCGGCTCGTCCCACGGCGGCAGAATCTTGGTCAGCCGCTGCAGCTTGCGCTCGGCATACGCAAACAGCGCATCCGTAACGGGCATATTCTTGCCTTTTACCTGAAGCTGCATTTGCCCCCCTTGTTCTTGGAAAAACCGGACCGGCACCTCGATGGTACTCCGGTCCTCGACGGATCAGGACTGCCGCGCACGACGTCGACGAACGCTTTACGCTGTAAGCGAGCCCGATACGGCGACCGCGGCCCGCAGGGTATCGGGATAGGGCGGGCGATGAATGCCCCGCTCGGTCACGATGGCGCTCACCAGGCGCGCAGGAGTGCGATCGAAGGCCGGATTGCGCACGGGGACCGGGCCCGAGGTTGCCGCACGACCGAACAGGGCGATCTCACGCACCTCCCCGGGTGCGCGTTCCTCGATGATGACGTCGGCCGAACACGCGGTCTCGAGGTCGATCGTCGTCGTCGGAGCGGCAACGAGGAACGGGATCCCGTGCTCACGCGCGAGCACCGCCAGCCCATAGGTGCCGATCTTGTTGACGACATCACCGTTGGCGGTAATGCGGTCCGCTCCGACGATCACATGGGTCACCTGCGCATCGGCCATCAAGGCGGCGGCCATCGAGTCAGTGATCAACGCGAACGGAATCCCGTCGCGTTCGAGTTCCCAGGCGGTCAAGCGCGCGCCTTGCAGCAGCGGCCGGGTCTCATCGACCAGCACCGTGATACTCGGGTCCCGTGCGTAGGCGGCGCGGATAACACCGAGCGCCGTGCCCACGCCGCCGGTGGCCAGCGTACCGGTGTTGCAGTGGGTCAAAACCCGGGCGCCGCGGTGAAACACGCCCACGGCGTGTCCCGCAATCGCCCGGCAGCGCTCGATCTCCGCGGCGTGGAGCCGCCTGGCGAACAGGCGCAGGCTCGCGGTGATCGCCTCCGTGGGCCCCGGGTGCCCCGCGAGAATCGCGCGCTGCTGCGCGATCGCCCATGGCAAGTTGACCGCGGTCGGGCGGGACGCCTCCAGTTGGTCCGCGGCGGCACGGACGCCGGCCAGGTAGGCCTCGATGTCGTCGTGATCGGCGTGCTGGGCGGCCAATGCAACGCCCATGGCCCCCGCGATGCCGATCGCCGGGGCACCTCGCACGGCGAGCGATGCGATGGCATCGGCCACTTGAGTCCAGTCGCCACAGTGGCGGTAGCTCACCTGTTCGGGCAGCAAACTCTGGTCGAGAATCACGACTTCGCCGTCGCCGAGGCGCAAGATCTCGATCGGCGCGAGACCCGCGCCCACGAGCGGCGCCGGCTCACCCGGCGCGGAGGATGCGAACACTGTCACCCGTCGGTCCGACGTCCGCCGGGCCGGCTAGGCCGGATTCGGCGAACGGTCATAGCCGGTCTCGGCAAGACGCGTCTTGAGACGCGTGATCATCTCCACCGGGCCCGGATCCACCCCACGCGCAATCGCCAGATAGAGCGACACGTAGTCCCCGAGCATGACCAGATCGATCATGCGCCCGAGGGGCGTTGCTCCGTCCGCGGCGAGTTCGATGACACCAGCAACGAAAGGAGCAACCAGGTCCCGGACGAGGTCGAAACGGCGAATCACCTGACGATGGTGGTGCGGGTCCCGAAGGAACACGACCTGCGCCAAGGGCCCCAGCGCGCCTTTTCCATCGAAGGCGCAAATCTCGTTGTGATTCATCTCGGGGAGGACGGACCAAAACGCTGGCAGTTCAGCGTTTTCATTGATCTGCCCCTTCCAGCGCTGCGCAACCGCAGCGGTCGCTTCGGCCCCCCAGATCAGTGGCACGGAGTCGGTGAGGCCGAGCGCGATCTGCTTTGCCAGATTTTGGTCGGTTGGGACCGCCGGAGCAAGTTCGTCCACGCTCGCCGCGACCACCTGACGCGCATCGTCGAGCTCCGCATCCGGCGGTGAGATCACGCCGAACCGACCCAGCACGACGACCAAGGGCACCAACAAATGCATGAGCGCCGCGCGGGGCTGCAATCCCGGCGGGAGATCGATGACCGGGACCCCGAGGTCACGGTAGAAGGTGCCGAGTTTGCCACCGCTGGTGATCGCCACGCACAGCGCGTTGCGCTCGGTGGCCTGACTGGCCACGGTGAGCGTTTCCTCGGTTTCCCCGGAATACGAGCTCAAGACGACCAGCGTGTTCTCGCCCACCCACCCCGGTAGGTAGTAGTCGCGCAGCACCGCCGCGGGGTACCGCAGCCGTTCACGCCATGCGCCGAGCACCAGGTCCCCGGCAATCCCCGAGCCGCCCATTCCGGCGACCGCAACGTTGTGAATCTCCTCGGCGGGCCAGACGAGGTCGACGCGCTCGGCGGCGGCCCGCGCCCGGTCGAACAGCCCGGCCGAATCCCCGATGACATCGAACAGACGCAAGGTGTCGATGGCATACGACTCATCGCGGTCCAACACGGCTTCGCGCATCATGTTCCTTTCCCCGCCCGGCCCGGGAGCGCCCCGCCGCGAATCTCACCGACGTCGATCAATGCCGGGCCAACGATGCTGACGCTCTCCGCGATCTGGGCGTTGTCGCCGACGACGACAAGCCCCGTGAGCCGCGCTCCCGCACCGACGTGAACACCTTCACCAATCACGCAGCCCTCGATGTATGCGTTGGTCCCGACATGACTCCGGTCCCCCAGTACGCTCCCGATCACCTGAGCACCAGATGCGATCACACAGTCGGCGCCGATACTGGTTCGATCGGCAACCCGAGCGCCATCCTCAACAATAGTACCCGGACCCAGATAGACATCACGCGCGGTGTTTGCGGTGAGCACGACGTTGCTCAACACGTCGCGGTGGGCGTCGAGGTACGACTGCGGCGTTCCGATATCGCGCCAATAGGCGTCACTCGGGAAACCGAACAGACGCCCGTTCCCGGCGAGCGCGGGAAAGACCTCGCGTTCGATCGACGCCGCGATCCCGCGCGGGATCGCGGCGAGCGCATCCTGCGAGAGCAGATACGTGCCGGCGTTGATCAGAAACGGCTCTCCGGGAATCAGCTGTTCGGGGGTCGGCTTCTCCACAAACGCGGCGACCGAGCGATCCGCGCGTAAGCGGACCAGGCCATAAGCGCTCGGATCGGCGACGGGGGTCAGCGCCACGGTGGCCGCTGCTGCGCTCGCGCGGTGTGCCGCCTGGAACGCCCCGAGATCCAAGTCGGTCAGAATGTCGCCGTTGAGGACCAGCACGTCGTCGGCATGGTCAAACAGCGGCACCGCGTTCGCGACGGCGCCGGCGGTGCCCAGCGGCGAGGGATCGACCGCGTATTGCAGCCGGACGCCAAAGCCCGTGCCATCGCCGAAGAAGGCCTCCAGCGCATCCGGCCGATAGCCGCAGGAAAAGACGACGTCCTGGATCCCAAAGCGCACCAGATGTGCGAGCTGGTGAGCGACGAAGGGCCGATCGACCAGCGGCATCATCGGCTTCGGCCGCGTTGCAGTCAGGGGCCGCAAGCGCGTGCCCTGACCCCCGACGAGGATTACCGCCTGCATTACGACGACGCCTCGGGCGCGATATTGCAATGTGTCTGCGGCAAGCGATCAATTCTCCCGTACCGGAATCCCCGGCCCGTCGCGGTCCCGCACCACAGCGCGTGGCGCCGACCAATGATGACGTGCCGGAGCACGAAACTCACGACGCTCGGCACCAGCCGAGCCGACCGCGCCTGGGCCGCGCCGGCGCCGGCGCCGGCCAATCTCACATCAACACCCGCGACGGCGCGCCGCGCGCTGCGACCTCTCGCGCAAATGCCACCAGCGCGGCGCGATACGGACCCAGGCTCGCGAGCGCAACGTATTCATTGGGACCATGATGGCCCGCCCCGACGGGGCCGAATTCCACCGCAGGCACGCCGACTTCCAAGAACGGGATGGCATCCGAGGACCCGTCACGGCCAATCGCGCGTGCCGCGGGATATGCGGTGCGCGCGACCGAGACCAGCGCCTCAACCATCGGGTGATCGCTCGCCACCAGCGCCGCCGCCTTGTCCAGAACCACCTCGACGTCAACCGCGGGATCGAGTCCACGAATCTGCGCCAGTAGCTCCCCGCGGTCCTGCTCGGGCAGGGATCGGATGTCGACCCACATCCGGCAGCTGTCCGGGACACGGTTCAGCGCATCGCCGCCCGCGATCCGGCCGAGGTTGATCGATGGGCCCCGGAACATCGCCGAGGCCTCGGACATAAACGGAAGCGCAGAAATCCGCGTGTACAGATCGATGGCCCGCAAGACCGCATTGGTCCCGTCCCAGGGGGTGGATCCGTGCGCCGCCAGCCCGGGAACGTGCAGGCACAACAGCAGCACGCCCTTGGCCTGAACACCCACATGCAAGTCGGTGGGCTCGCCGCACAACACGAAATCGGCCCGCAGCCCGTCGCGGACGAGCACCTCGGAGCAGTTCTCCCCGGGATTCGCGCGCTCCTCGTCGGGCACGATCATGAGTTCAAGCACCGCCCCATGCAGGCCCCCCTGGGCCAGTTCGGCCGTCGCAATCATCATCGCGGCGAGGGCGCCCTTCATGTCGTAGGCGCCGCGCCCGTAGAGGCGCCCATCACGGCGAAACGGGACGAACTGTTCCGGGTTGCCCGGCACGACGTCGAGGTGACCGTTGAACAGCAACCGCACGGGCCCGTCGCCCACACGCGCAAGCAGGCAGCGACGATCGCCGACATGCACCTCGCGCACCGGAATCTCACGCGCGTCGAGCCAGCCGGCGACAAAGTCGATCGCACGCTCAAGTCCGACTTTGCCGGAGGTATCAATCGCGATCAGCTGCTCGGCCAGATGGGCCTCATTCACACGCCACACAATACCCGAGTTCCCGCACCAGCTGCGACACAACAACCCGTCTACCCCACCGCGAGCTCCGGCTCGGGCGCTCGGCCGCCATCGATCTCGGGCACCCGGCGCCGGACCGTCCAGATACCCCATGCCATCAGCAGCACCGCGCAGGTCGCAAAGCTCCAGCGAATCCCGACGACCTCCGCCCACAGGCCGGCGACCAGTGAGCCCACGGCGATCGGACCAATTACGACCAGCTGATAGAGCCCGAGCATGCGTCCGACCATCGAGCGAGGCGACCGCAGCTGGATCGAGGTATTGGCGAGGATGAAGATCCAGATCCAGAATGCCCCGCACAGAGCCATCGCCAGCAGGCCGAGCGCAAAGCTGGGGGCGATCGCGACGCCGAACATCATCACGGCGAAGCCGACCGTTCCCAGCGGGATGGCGCTGCCGCGCGTCAAGCCGTGGGCCTGGAGGCGGTCGAGCACCCACGCCCCCACCAGTGCCCCGCCGCCCATGGCCCCCAGCAGCAGCCCGAGGCCGGCCGCGCCCTGACCCAAGGTGTGCGCAATCACCGGAGCCAGTTCCTGGATCGGGGCGGCGAGCGCCGCAAAGATCGTCATCCCGATCAGCAGGCGCCGGATCGCGGGATCATGACGGGCAAACCTGAGCGCGAAGCGTGTTGACACGCCGGCGGGCCGCGGGCCCATCTCGCGGACATGCACCCAGAACAGCACTGCGATCAACGCCACAAACGACAGCGCGTTCACCCCGAAGCACCACGTGGCGCCCACCAGGCTCAGCAGCACCCCGCCGATGGCCGGACCGGCCAGGCGCGCGACGTTGACCCCCGCAGCGTTCAACGCGACCGCCTGCTCAAACTGCTCGGGCGGCACCAGTGCCGGGACGAGGGCCAGCATCGCCGGCAACCCGAGCGCGAACCCGACACCCAACGCGAACGTGAGCACGAAGATGACTCCGACGCTCAAGGCCCCGATCAGGGACGCCACGGCCATGCCCCCTGCCGCGACGCCCTGGAGGGCAAACGTCCAACGCCCGATGCGTCGCCGGTCAAAGCGATCCGCAAGTTTCCCGCCGGAAGTCGAGAACAGGAACGCCGGACCGCGCGAGACCAGCGACAGCACTCCCACCATCCCCGGAGAATGGGTCAGGTGGTAAATGAGAAACCCCGCGGCGACAGTCTGCAGCCAGCTGCCGCAGTTGGAGATCAGCGACGCAATCCAGAACTGCCGGAAGTCGCGCAGCTGCAGGACGGTCGGAACCCCCGGCATCAGGGATCGCGACCGGGGCAGATCGGGCGGCCGCGAGTCATCCGACGTCGTCATGACAGCCCGGTCTCACTCATATCGCGCACCATGATGACGAGCCCGCCAAGCGCAGAGACCGATGTGCGCGCGCAACGCGCGCACACATCTCGACACATTACTTGTGCAAGTCGGCCACGTTGAGCAGGTTCTCGGCCCGCTGTTTCTCCGATTCGGCCTTGTTGCGCGCAACCTCGTCCTCGCCGACAGACTCAAGCGCCTCCTCGGCGGCGCGAAGATCTGCCTGCGCCTGCGCGCGGTCAATCTCATGGACCGGGACGGCCTGTTCGACCAGAATCAGTACCTGATCACGATCGATGGTCAAGAATCCCTCGCTCGTGGCGAAGACCTCCTCGCCCCCATCGCTTGAGCGGACCCGTGTGCGCCCGAACCCCAGCGTGCAGGTCATCGGCTCGTGGCGCGGCAGCATCCCCACCTCGCCGGCCCGGCTCGGCGCGAACACCATCGACGCGGACCCGACGAAGACGGGACCCGCCGGAGTGAGCACACGGACATCGAGACGGTCGGTGTCGGTGGCCACGCGCTAGCCCCGCAACGAGGCGGCCTTCTCGACCGCTTCGTCGATCGAGCCCACAAGGAAGAACGCCTGCTCCGGCAACTCATCGTGCTGGCCCTCGACGATCTCGCGGAAGCCACGAATCGTCTCCGAGAGCGGGACGTACTTGCCGGGGGTACCGGTAAAGGCCTCCGCCACATGGAACGGCTGGGAAAGGAAACGCTCGATCCGGCGCGCCCGACCGACCGCAAGCTTCTGCTCGTCGGTGAGCTCGTCGACGCCCAGGATGGCGATGATGTCCTGGAGATCCTTATAGGTCTGCAGGGTCTCCTGGACACGCCGGGCGGTGTCGTAGTGCTCATCCCCGACGACATCGCGGGTGAGGATGCGGCTGGTGGAGTCCAGCGGGTCCACGGCCGGATAGATGCCCTTGGCGGCGATGTCACGCGAGAGCACCGTCGTCGCGTCCAAGTGAGCGAACGACGCGGCCGGAGCGGGGTCGGTCAAGTCGTCAGCGGGCACGTAGATCGCCTGCACCGATGTGACCGAGCCACGGTCGGTGGAGGTGATGCGCTCCTGCAGGTCACCCATCTCGGTCTGGAGGGTCGGTTGGTAGCCCACTGCGGACGGCATGCGTCCCAGCAGTGCCGAGACCTCGGAACCGGCCTGAACGAAACGGAAGATGTTGTCGATGAAGAGCAGCACGTCCTGGCCGCTCTCCTCGCGGAAGTACTCGGCCATCGTCAGGCCCGACAGGGCCACACGCAGACGGGCACCCGGGGGCTCGTTCATCTGGCCGTAGACCAGGGCGGTCTTGTCGATGACCCCGGACTCCTTCATTTCCAGCCAGAGGTCGTTGCCCTCACGGGTCCGCTCACCCACGCCGGCGAATACGGACAGTCCACCATGCTCCTGGCCGATGTTGTGGATCAGCTCTTGGATGAGCACCGTCTTGCCCACGCCGGCGCCCCCGAACAAGCCGATTTTTCCGCCCTTCACGTACGGCGCCAGCAGGTCGACGACCTTGATGCCCGTCTCGAAGATCTCCTCGGTCGGGTTGAGCTGGTCAAAGCTCGGCGGCCGACGGTGGATCGGCCAGCGCTCGACGTCCCCGAGCTCAGGGCCCTCGTCGATCGTGTCCCCGAGCACGTTGAAGATGCGGCCCAGCGTCGGGGTGCCGACCGGCACCGAAATCGGCTGGCCGGTGTCGCGCACCTCGGTGCCGCGGGCCAGGCCATCGGTCGTATCGAAGGCGACCGCGCGGACCTTGTCATCACCCAAGTGCTGCTGCACTTCGGCCACGAGCGTCGTTCCATCTGGGCGCGCAATCTCCAAGGCGTTGTAGATGCCGGGCAATTTGCCACCGTCAAAGCGGACGTCGAGCACGACGCCCTTGATCTCGAGGACGGTTCCGGTGTTGCCGTTGTCAGCCATGCGTGGTTCGCGCTCCTCGTGTGGTCAGCAGCTACTGGAGGGCATCCGCGCCAGCAACCACTTCCAGGATCTCCTGGGTGATAGCGGCCTGGCGGGCCCGGTTCATCTTCAGGGTGTAATCGGCAATCAGCGATGCCGCGTTGTCGGTCGCGTTGTGCATCGCGCTGCGCCGTCCAGCATGCTCCGCGGCGGCACTCTCAAGCAGTGCCCGATAGATCGTGACGTTGACATACCTCGGCAACAGCCGCTCAAGAACATCTTCGGGGCTCGGCTCGAAAAGGATCTGGGGAGGTGACGCCGGGACGTCGCGGGGATCGGGGGCAATGTCGTGCCCCAACACCACGCCACGCTCGATCGGCAGCAGTTGCTGGACCACGACCTCTTGCTGAATGGCCGACTTGAATTCGTTGTAGACGAGCACGACCCGATCGACCTCGTGGGCGGAGAAGATCTCGATCAGATGGGCGGCGATCCGCTCGGCGTCGTGGACATTGGGATTGTCGGAGAACCCCTCGAAGGTTTCCTCGATGGCCTTCGACCGAAACCGCAATGTGCCCGCGCCCTTCTTGCCCACGCCGACGTAGACCACGTCGCCCGCGCCAGCCTCACGCAACTCCTCGTCGGCGACAAAGCCGGCACGCAGGATGTTGACGTTGAAGGCACCTGCGAGCCCGCGGTCACCAGTGATGGTGACGATCGCCGCGCGCCCGACCTCCCGACGCTCTTCCAGCAATGGGAAGTTGTGCAGGCCGACCGTCTGCCGGGCGGACTCTGCCATCTGCTCGCGCATCCCCTGGGCATACGGGCGAAGAGCTTCGATCCGATCTTGGGCGCGCCGCAGCTTCGCCGATGCCACCAACTCCATGGCCCGGGTGATCTTGCGGGTGTTGCGCACCGACTCAATGCGGCGCTTGATGTCGCGCTGGCTGGGCATCCGTCGTTCGGCTAGGCGGCCGCAGGTGCGGGCGTCTCGAGGGCCGGGACGTCATCGCGCGGGCGCAGATCGTCCAGAATACGGGACGCGATTTCGTCGATCTTGGCGGCGCTGGCGTCGCTCAAATCGCGCTCCTCGCGAATCGCCGTCAAGGCGGTGGCCTCTTCGCGCAGCGCGGAGCGGATTGCCTCGTTGACGTTCGGAACCTCGGCCGGACTGATCTCGTCGAGGTAGCCCTGGTTGGCGGCGTAGATGATCGCCACCTGCTCCTCGACCGGCCACGGTGCGTACGCAGGCTGATTGAGGGTCGCCACCAAACGGGCACCACGCGCGAGCGTACGCTGCGTGTCGGCGTCGAGCTCGGAACCGAACTGGGCAAATGCCTCGAGGTCGCGGTACTGGGCAAGTTCCAGCTTCAGGCGGCCGGCGACCTTGCGCATTGCCCGGATCTGGGCCGAACCCCCGACGCGGCTCACGGAGATACCGACGTTCACGGCCGGACGCACACCCGAGTAGAACAGCTTGCTCTCGAGAAAGATCTGGCCGTCGGTGATCGAGATCACGTTTGTCGGAATGTAGGCGGACACGTCACCGGCCTGCGTTTCGATGATCGGCAACGCGGTCAGCGAGCCGCCACCTAATTCGTCACTGAGTTTGCAGGCACGCTCCAGCAGGCGGGAATGCAGGTAGAAGACGTCACCCGGGAAGGCTTCGCGGCCCGGCGGACGCCGCAACAGCAGCGACATCTGGCGGTAGGCATCGGCCTGCTTGGAGAGGTCGTCGTAGATGCAGAGCGCGTGCTGGCCACTAAACAAGAAGTACTCGGCCATTGCCGCCCCGGCGTACGGCGCCAGGTACTTGAGCGGTGCCGATGCGGACGCTGTCGCCGCGATGACGGTCGTGTACTCCATCGCGCCGGCGGCCTTGAGCCGCTGCACGACCTGAGCGATCGTCGATGCCTTCTGACCGATCGCGACGTAGAAGCAGTGCACACCTTGGCCGCGCTGGTTGATGATCGTGTCCACGGCGATCGTCGTCTTGCCGGTCTGACGGTCGCCGATGATCAGCTCACGCTGACCACGACCGATCGGGATCAAGGCGTCGATCGCCTTGATGCCGGTCGAGAGCGACTCGGTCACCGGCTGACGCTGGACGACGCCCGGAGCCTTGAACTCGATCGGACGGTATTCGGCCGCCTCGATCGGGCCGAGGTCATCCAGCGGAATCCCGAGGGGATCCACGACACGCCCCAGCAGCCCCGGACCCACCGGAACCTGGATGACCTTGCCGGTGCGACGAACGGTGTCGCCTTCCCCGATCAAGGTGTCCTCGCCAAGGAGCACAACACCCACGTTGTCCTCTTCGAGGTTCAGGGCCAGGCCGGTCACGCCGTGCGGCAGGTCCAGCATCTCAAGGGCCACGCACGACCGCAGGCCATGGACGCGGGCGATACCGTCGCCAACCTGGAGGACCGTGCCGACCTCTTCGACATCCACCTCACCTTGGTACTGCTCGATCTGCTCGCGCAGGACCTTGGTGATCTCGTCGGGTCGCAGCTTCATCGGTCTTGTCGTCCCTTTCTTATCGGTCGGTTCAGGCACTCTCGGCGGCGACCGCGTCGCGCACCGAGACGTTCAGCATGTCTTGGCGCAACTTCGCCAAGCGCCCGCGCACGGATGCGTCAACGACGGAACCGTCGGTCTCAATCACAAGGCCGCCCACAATGTCGCGGTCCACAACCGGGTCGATATCGACGGCGCGCCCCGTGCGCTCGGAGATCTGGGCAACCAGTCGGTCGCGCAGGTCGTCCGGCAGGGGAATAGCTGTGCGAACGCGCACCCGAAGGCGGCCTTCCGCGAGAGCAACACGATCCGTGAACCCATCCACGATTGCTGAGAGCTCGCCGATGCGCCCGCGGTCGAGCAGTACTTGTACAAAGTTGGCGACGAGCGTGTTCGCGCCCCCCAACAACTGCACGGCGACGGCTTTCTTGACGTGGGTCTCGAACTCCGGGTTCTCCAGAACGTCGTACAATTCGGAGTTGCTGTTCACGGCTTCGCGGAACTCCACGATCTGCGCGGCAACCTCGGGAACGACCCCCTGAGACACGGCAGATTCGTACAGTGCTTCGGCGTATGTGGCGGCCACGCTCACGGCGAGGTACCCCTAAGCCCGCGTCAGCTTCGAGAGGTCGGCTTCCGCCAAGGCATCTTCGATGAGTCGGCGGTGATCTGCGTCGGTCAGCGCTCCACGGGTTGCCTTCTCGGCGGCGGCGATCGCAATATCGACGACCCCGTCCCGCATCCCCGCGGCAGCCTGACGTGCCTGAGCATCGAGCTGCGCGCCCTGGTCGGCGAGCACACGCTCACGCTGATCCTGCGCGTTGGCGACCAACTCTGCGCCGCGACGCTCGCCATCCTTGCGACCGCGTTCGCGCAAGGTATCCGCTTCCTTTTGGGCGTCGCTCAGACGCGCCTTGTACTCGTCGAGCAGCTGCAAGGCCTCGTCGCGGCTGCGCTCCGCCTCGTCGATGCTCTGTGCGATCTCCTGACGGCGCTTCTCGATCGCCTTCGCGACCGGAGGGAACACGTACTTGCTCAAGACGAGCAAACACAACCCAAACGTCACCAGGGTCCAGATCATCAACCCCGGACTGGGTGCCAGGAGCGGGTTTCCCGCCTGGACGACGTGGATATGTACGAGCTGCGACGGCATTGAGGCTAGGCCAGGAAGAAGGCGACAAAGCCCATCAGCAGGGCATAAAAGGTGATCGCCTCGGTGAGGGCGAGACCCAGGAAGGTAAGCGAGAGCAGCTCACCGCGCAGCTCAGGCTGGCGGGCAACGGCCTCGATGGTCTTACCCATGATGTAACCGACGCCAACGCCAGGGCCGATTGCGCCCAGGCCGGTCGACAGACCCAGGGTCAGGGTCTTTGCCGCGGTCACCATACTGGGGTTCGTGACCGTAGTCGTTACTGTTTGAACTGACATGCCTCTCCTTGATCCTCAGTATCAGTGCGGTGCTTCGATTGCATATCCGATATAGATGCCGCTCAGCAGGGCAAAGATAAATCCCTGGAGGCCTGCGACGAGCACCCACTCGAGTACGTAAAAGAAGAGAGCGAAGGGAATTGCGACAAGACCCACGTAGCTTCCCACCAGAACCGCAAAGCCCGCGGCCATGATGATCAGCAGGTGGCCCGCCAACATGTTGGCGAACAAACGTACCGACAGACTCACCAGCCGCAAGAGCTGGGAGAGAAGTTCGAGAGCGAAAATTACGGGCTTGATCGCCCGCGGCGCGTCAGGCTCGAGTGTCTTGAGGTAGCCCCAGGCACCGTGGGCGCGTACACCGACGATGTGCGTACACAGGAACGTGACGATCGTGAGCGCCAGCGTGACGTTGATGTTGGCGGTCGCGGCGTAGAGCCCGAAGTCGGGAAGAGACGATATCCCGAGCCCACCGCTCTGGCCGGAAATCGGAAGCGGAACGAAGCTGATCAGATTATTGATCGCGATGAACAAGAACAGCGTGGCGATGTACGGGAACCAGGTGGGAAAGGCCGAGGCGGGCAGCGACACTCGCCCGATCTGGTTCTCGGCGAACTCATAGGCGAGCTCGACGATGTTCTGGCCACGGCCGGGCCGCGACTTCAACCCGCGACGGACGATGATTACGCTGCCGATACACAGGATCGCGGTCGTCAGCAGCAGGTAGATCACCGCTTTGTTGATCGACAAGTCGATCGGTCCGAACTTGAGGTCCAGATAGCGGTCGAGGCTGAACTCTGTGGAAGGATCGAATTGTGTGCCGGCGGCAGCGAACGCAGGCACCAGCAGCAGGCCAGCGGACGCGGCAAGCATTGCCGCACGAAGACGAGCACGGGTCATAAGTCGGCAGGGCCCTTGTGATTCGGAGTGTTGCGCGTGCGCTCGAGAATACTGAAGAGCATGATGCGGCCCATAAGATCAAAGGAGAACGCCGCAAGGAAGATCACCGCGGCCGTCAAGCCAATCGGCTGCGAGATCCGGATCGCGACGATGTACAGGACGACCACCACAAGAAATGCGCGGGCCATGATGGATCCGCCCGCGACGCCCACGCCGGCCGCCGGACTGGCACCGAGTGAGAACCTGGTCGCCATCTGCGCGAGGGTCCAGTTGACGACCCACAGCCCGGTGCCCAGAGCCCAACCCGCAAACGGGCCCTTGAGCAGCAGCACGACGGGCAGCGCGACGATGCACACGATGATGCCAAGGATGGCCGCTGCGAACGGCAGCGCGCCTTCGCGCGGTGATGGATAAACGTCCACGGTCATGCGATTCCCGCGGACAAAACGGTGAGTCGGAGCGAGTCAGTCTCCTTCAAGCACAATGGCGCCCGCGGACAGGAGGTCCCCCGACTGCGGGCGGCGCGGAGTATGCCAGGAACTTGCCCGGACGGCAACGCTTTCCCCGACGCAATTGTCTTTGCATGCGGACTCTCCGTGGCAGGACGGGTACGCATCACAGCCGCGTACGCCCAAACATCACGACGCCCTGCGCGAGGCGCTCAGGCCACCGAATCTCCGCGCGCCCGCTGACTCGCGCGATCGCGCACGAGCTTGACCACGGGCGTGTTACGCCATTTCAGAATCTCGAGCACGTAGATCAAGTAGACGGCGGCCACAACGGCGATCACGACGCACGTCACGAGCACGATCGTCCCACCGAGTGCCCACCCGCCCGATGGCGTCCGATACGGGACAAACCGGAGCACCAGGGCCAGCACACCCAGCAGGGCGCACCAGCCGTACATCGCCAGGACCGTCTTGCGCTGCCCCCAGCCGATCGTGAAGAACCGGTGGTGGAAGTGACTCCGGTCGGCGATGTAGACCGGCTGCCCGTGTTTGATGCGGCGCATGATCACAAACGAGGTGTCCAGGATCGGGATCGCGAGGACCAGTAACGGACCAAACAGCGCGACGGTGGCCACGCTCTTGAGCACACCGTCGACCGCGACTCCCGCGATCACGAAACCCAGAAACATGGAGCCCGAGTCGCCCATGAACACGCGCGCCGGGTGAAAGTTGAAGACCAGGAACCCCGCGCAGGCACCGGCGATCGACGCGGCGAGGATGGCGGGGTCGGAGCGATTGAGCGACGCCGCGAGGATCGCGAAGTTGATCGCCGACAACCCCGCAACACCGGCAGCCAGTCCGTCCATCCCATCGATGAAATTGATCATGTTGACGATCGCGACAAACCACAGCACCGTCACCGGGTACTGCATCGCACCGAGGTTGTGGACCCCCAGCAGCGGCAAGGTAATGTGGTCGATGGTCAGGCCCGCCGAGACCGGGATCGCCGCGCACGCCACCTGGCCGACCAGCTTGACAATCGGATCGAGGCTGAAGATGTCGTCGACGACGCCGATCAGCCCGATCAGAACCGCGCCGACGATGAGCGCCCGCGCCTGCGGGTCGACGGGCAGGTAGTACAGGCTCGGCACGAGGACCGCGCCCATGATCGCCACCCCGCCGAGCCGCGGGGTCGGCGTGGTGTGGATGCGACGCCCCGAGGGCAGATCGACGGCCCCGACCCACCGAGCCAAGATCGACGCCAGCGGAGTGAGTCCGATCGCCACGCCAGCGGCGACGACCGCGCACAAGATGGGAATCAGCGTTGTGGTCACGCGAGGTGCCCCCGACCGCGACTTGCCGCGATCAATTGCGCTGCCGGACCGATGATCGCCCGGCGGGTAGGGATTCTAGTTTTCGTCGGCATTCCCTGCCGCTGCTCCGGTCCGTGCGCGACGCCGATGCACGGCGCCCACCCCGCGCAGTGTCCAACCGACGGGGATCAGCCGCCCGGCGACGCGCGTCAGGACCGCGATGCGTCCGGTCGCGACGACCGTGCGGCGCTGATCCGCAGCCCGTAGGCTGCGAGCGACGACGTCGCTCGGCCGGTCAATCGGCATCCGCGACGGCCATCCCGATCCCACCCGGCCCGCAGCGCGCAGAACATCGGAGAACTCGGTCTGAGTCGGGCCGGGACAGACCGCCAGGACGCCGACTCCAGTGCCGCGCAGCTCTTCGGCGAGTGCGTGGACGAAGTGCAGCTCGAACGCCTTGCTCGCGCCATAGGTCGCCATATAGGGGACCGGATGCCACGCCGCGGCCGAGCTGACCACGATGAGCTGCCCACTGCCCCGGGACACCATGCCGGGCAGCAGATGGCGTACGAGATCCACCACGGCCAGGCAGTTGAGCCGGACCATCCGGTCCTCACGCTCGCGGTCGGCGCCGACAAACGGTCCCAGTGAGCCGAAGCCCGCGTTGAGCACGGCGACCTCGACGTGGAACCGATCGAGCGCACGGCGACAGGCCGCCAACCCCACCTCGCTGGCCAGATCGCAGGCAACTGTCTCGACGGCGATCCCATGCTGGCGCGTCAGCTCGTCAGCCAAGACCGCCAGGCGATCGACCCGCCGCGCGACCACGATCAGATCGTGGCCGCGCGCGGCCAGCGCCCGTGCATATTCCCGCCCGAGACCCGACGATGCCCCGGTCACCAACGCCGGCCCCGAACGGATCACCGCGCCCTCCGGCCGGATGCGACGCAAGCGGGCATGCTCAGGCGATAGCCGAACCGGACAGCAATCGTGGATACAGGGGGAACCGCTCAGAGATGGCGCGCGAACGATCGCGCAGTGCGGCGAGTTCACTCTCCGGGACCACCGGCTGCAGCGCCGCGCTGATGATGTCTGCGATCTCCGACATCTCGGGCTCCTGGAGGCCGCGTGTCGTCAGCGCAGGGGTCCCGATCCGTAAGCCCGAGGTCACCGTCGGCGGGCGCTCGTCGAACGGGATGCCGTTCTTGTTGACCGTGATCCCGGCGCGGTCGAGCCGCACCTCGGCATCCGCGCCGGTGAGCTCGGTCGCCGACAGGTCCACCAGCACGAGGTGGTTGTCGGTGCCGCCGGTCACCAGCGACACGCCCCCGCCGAGCAGGCCGTCGGCAAGCACCGCGGTGTTGCGCACGACCTGGCGCTGACGCTCACGGAATTCCGGGGTCAGCGCGTGACCGAATGCCACGGCCTTGCCGGCGATCACGTGCATCAAGGGCCCGCCCTGTAGGCCGGGGAACACTGCCCGGTCGACCGCGCTGGCCAGGTCGGTTTGGCACATGATCATTCCCGCCCGCGGGCCGCCAAGGCTCTTGTGCAGGGTTGAGGTGACGATGTCGGCGATCCCGACGGGGGTCGGGTGGACGCCGCCCGCTACCAGCCCCGCGATGTGGGCCATGTCGACCATGAACAGGGCGCCGACCTCATCGGCGATCTCGCGAAATGCCGGGAAGTCGATGATGCGCGGATACGCCGAGGCGCCGGCCACGATCAGCTTGGGCCGCACCTCTCGTGCCAGCTGCGCGACCTGGTCCATGTCGATGCGGCAGTCCTCGCGGCGCACGCCGTAGTGATGGAACTCATACAGGCGGCCCGAGAAATTCACCTTGAGCCCGTGGGACAGGTGCCCGCCGTGCGCCAGCGCCATCGCCAGCACACGGTCACCCGGAACCAGCACCGCCTGGTAGGCGGCCTCATTGGCGGTCGCTCCCGAGTGGGGCTGCACGTTGACGTGCTCGCACCCGAAGACCTGCTTGGCACGTTCGATCGCCAGCTCTTCCACCTGATCGACGACCTCACAGCCACCGTAGTAGCGCCGACCCGGCAACCCCTCGGCGTACTTGTTGGTGAGCACCGATCCGACCGCCTGCATAACCGCCTGGCTGGTGAAGTTCTCGCTGGCGATCATCTCCAGCGTTTCGGCTTGGCGCTCAGCCTCGGCGCGCAACAGGCGTGCGACCTCGGGATCGACCTCGCTGATGTCCTGCGACAAATAGCTGGTCTCGTCGGCGAAGCTCACCTCGCGGCCCCCTTGCGGTCAGACGACAATTACCCTTCCGAGGGTACACGCCGCCACAGCGTGAGGCCGCCGGTGACGACGACCGATCTCAGGGTCGACGCGCGACGACAACCCGGGGGATTCCGGCGAGGTCTTCACGGATCTGTGCGTCCACCAAGCCCACCGCCAGAAAACGCGCGACAGCGGCATCGGCCTGGGTGTCGCCGACCTCGCAGACCAGCGCCCCTCCCGGGCGCAGGTGTGCCACCGACTGCGATGCCAACGCCGCAATCACCTCATCGCCACGGGGGCCCGCGACCAGTGCCATGCGCGGCTCGAAGCCGAGCTCCGGCGGGGCTGCCGCGATGTCGGCCTCGGAGAGGTATGGCGGGTTGGCGACCACCAGATCAAATGTCCTGCCGACCAGCGAGGAGAACCCCTCGGACAGGATCCATTCGACGTGAATCTCCAGGCGTGCGGCATTGGCGCGGGCCACGCTGAGCGCCTGAGCCGACGCATCTATCGCGGTCACCGCAAGATCGGGACGCTCATCGGCCAGCGCCAATGCGATCGCCCCGCTCCCCGTGCCCCAGTCGAGCACCGCGGCGGATGGCCCGGCCAGCTCCAGCGCCCACTCGACCAAGATTTCCGTCTCGGGTCGCGGTACTAAGACCGACGCCGACACCTCGAGGTCCAGACGTCGAAACGCCCGCCGCCCCACAATGTAGGCAAGTGGTTCGCGGCGGCCCCGGCGCGCGACCAGCTCCCGCGCATGGGAGAGTTCCGCCGCCGTGAGGGGCCGGTCAAACTCGATGTACAGCTGCAGGCGCGTCATCCCGAGCGCGTGCGCGATGACCAGATCGGCATCCAACCGCGGACTGGCCGATCCGGCGTTGGCGAAATACTGCGTGGTGCGTCGTACGACTTCCCCGATGCTCAACAGCTCCGTGCTCACCGGCGCGTCAGATATCGCGCGTGTGTGCCCGGACGAATGCCGCCAGGGGTCCGTGCAAGAAATCGTTGACCGCATCGGCGCACGCGCCGACCGCGGCGGCGTTGGCGACCGGCTCGTCTTGCGCGTAGGCCAGGCGGATGTAGATCTGGTCGGGATCGGAATGCATGGGCTCGATCGCGCAGTCCAGCGACCCGGCCCCGAGGCGTCGCCACACCCGCAGGCCATGCTCAGCCGCGTCGTCATCCTCGTCGAGTAGCGCGCGGCGCTCGGGATCGAGACCGATCACCCGATCGGTCAGATACCGACGCGCGCCATCGGGGTCCTCGGTGTCCCATACCGCCACAAGCGTGATGTCCTCGATCCACAGCTCATCATGGACATGCTGGCCGAGACCTTCCTCCAGCAGCGCGAGCACCCGGGTACGACCTTCGCGGAACCCGAGCCCGGTCACCCCGGCGACAGCGGTCTGGGTCGAGCGCAGCACCAACTCGGTCCCGCTCGCGCCGGAGAGCGTGGCTCCGCCGTCGGCAAACTCCAGGCGCGTCAGATCGAATCGCTGGCCGTGCTGGGCCAGCAGCAGCGCGGCCTGCTCGCGGTCGTGGGTCACCTCTCGATGACGCACGGCGATGCCCAGGAATTCTGCACGCAGCAGCTCGGGGTTCGGCGTCGTCATCGCGTCTGCCCCCGCATCGGCATGATCAGACGGCTCCGGCCACGTGCGCCTCCAGCAACTGCCGGCGCTCCTCCGCCGCCAGCGCAGCGGTCAGGTCCGCCAGGTCCCCTTGCAGCACCGCCTCGCGAAGCTGGACGGTGAGCCCGACCCGGTGGTCGGTCACGCGATTCTGCGGGTAATTATAGGTGCGCACCTTCTCGGCGCGATCACCACTGCCGAGCTGCTCCCGCCGTGCCGAGCTGATCAACGCCGCCTGCTCGGCCCTCGCGCGCTCGTACAACCGGGCCCGGAGCACCCGCATGCCGCGTTCACGGTTTTGCAGCTGGCTCTTTTCATCTTGCATCGAGACGACGATGCCGGTCGGCACGTGCGTGATGCGCACCGCAGAGTCGGTCGTGTTGACGCTTTGGCCGCCGGGACCGCTGGATCGATAGACGTCGATCTTTAGATCGTTGGCGTTGATATTGACGTCAACGTCCTCGGCCTCTGGCAACACGGCAACGGTCGCCGTCGAGGTATGGATGCGACCCTGGCTTTCGGTCTCGGGCACGCGCTGAACCCGATGCACCCCCGCCTCGTGTTTGTAGACCGAGTAGGCCCCCGCACCTTTGATCCCCACCGTAACATCCTTGACGCCGCCGGCATCCGCAGGGCTCATCGACAGCTGCTCGGTACGAAAGCCCCGTCGCTCCGCGTACTTGAGATAGATCTCCAGCAACTGACGCGCGAACAGTGCCGCCTCCTCGCCGCCCGCAGCCGCGCGAATCTCGAGAATAACGTCCTTGTCGTCGTTGGGATCAGGTTCGACCATCGCTTCCCGGATCTGCGGCTCCAATGCGTCCATCTCGTCCTGGGCCTCGCGCAGCAGGTCGCGCACGTCGTCGTCATCATCGGTCGCAAACAGTTCGGTCGCCTCGGCGACGCGCGCCTCGGCATCACGCCAGCGCGCCACCAAGTCAATGGCGTGCGACAACGACGACCAGCGGCGGTTGACGTCGGCGTAGCGCCCGCGATCACTGGCGAGAGCAGGGTCGGAAAGAGCCGTCTGCAACTCGTCACGCGTGCGCTCGATCTGCTCAACCAGCCCGGTTATCCCGGCGCTCACGTCATCCCCAGATGCTGCGCGATGTATCGTCGCCCGACCGGCAACGACCCCGTCATCCCCGAACCAGCGATGTTAGTCGCGCGCCCTCTGGCGGCGAGCCAACTTGCGCTGGAAGCGCTCGACACGGCCACCGCTGTCGATGAGCTTCTGCTTGCCCGTGTAGAAGGGGTGGCACTGATTGCAGATCTCGACCTTGATCGAGTCCTTGGTGGAACGCGTCTCGAACGTGTTCCCACAGGAGCACACGACCTTCGTGACCACGTATTGCGGATGGATGTTGGACTTCATGACGTAACTTTCTCTGGGATGGTGCGCCGGTGTGGATATGCCGGCTTCGAATCGATCCTAGCGCAGTCCGCGCAGCGGGCCTTGCGGGACGGCTGTGCATCATGCCAAGCCCAGCCGGCGAATGCGCGGTCGGCCGCGGATCGCGGCGAGCTTTGACCGCAAAACAGGTTCGTGCGTCCGAGGCTGGCAAGACACCCGGCCCTCCTCATTGCAGAATCTGACCCGCAGACCGCGCCGAGCGCGGGCGCGTCCTCTAGGATTGCGGGTCGAATAGCTTCGATGGGAGGACGATGAAGATCGCCGTCTGTGTGAAGGAGGTACCGGATTCCGGTCCCCTTCGCCGGATCGATCCCGATACCAAGCGGATCGATCGTTCAGGAGACAAGTCGCTCAACGCCTTTGACCTCAATGCCATTGAGGAGGCCCTGCGACTGAAGGAGGCTGGCGGCGGCGGGGAAGTTGTCCTCGTCTCGCTGGGCCCGGACCGGGCGCTGGAATCCCTGCGCAAAGGTCTGGCAATGGGCGCCGACCGGGTCGTGCTGATCTCGGACGCAGCCGCCGTCGGGTCCGACCTGGTCGCCACCAGTTACGCGCTGGCGGAGGCCATCAAGCGCGAGTCGCCCGACCTGGTCCTGTTCGGGCAGCAGGCAGGGGACTCCGATGGGGCGGTGCTGTGGGCGGCTGTGGCGGATCGACTGCGGTTCCCGGTGATCTCCCAGGTCTCCGAACTTGAGGTTGCCAACGGCACCGTCAGCGCCAAGCGCCAGACCGAGTTCGGCTACGACCGCATCCAAGCGCCCCTGCCCGCGGTCCTGGCGGTCTCTGATGCGCTCAACGAGCCGCGCTACCCATCGCTGAAAGGCATCATGGGCGCGAAAAAGAAGCCCCAGGATGTCGTGTCGCTGGCCGACATCGGCGTTTCCGCCGATCGCGCCGGCTACGCCGGTTCCCGCACGACGGTCACCGCCCTGAACTCGCCGCCCTCGCGAGGCGACACGCAGAAGATCGAAGACGATGGCTCTGCCGCACAGAAGATCCTGGAATACCTCGTTGAAAGGAAACTGGTGTGAGCACACTCGTCTTCCTCGAACACCACGGTTCGGGTATCCAGAAGCCGTCCTTGGGCGTCCTCGGTAAGGCCGCGGCGTTGGACCCGGATACCTCCGCGGTCATCATCGGCTCCGGTGTCGCTGGCCTCGCCGCCGAGGCGGCCCGCTACGGTGCCGCGCGGGTCTTCATCGCCGATGACCCGCGCCTTGAGGCTCCCCTGCCCCAGACGCGCGTGGATGTCATCGCGGGTTTGGTGAACAGCCACGGCTTTGGCAACGTGCTCTTCGGTGCCTCGGTGCTGGCCAGCGACATTGCCGGTGCGCTGTCGGCTCGGCTCGACGCCGGCCTCAACTGGGACCTCACCGACCTTGACATCGAAGGCGGCGCACTCGTCGGCAAGCGTTCGGCGCTGGGCGACACCGTGCTGGTGGATGTCGGCTGGACCGCGGAACCCCGCCTTGGCCTGATCCGCGCCGGCTCGTTTGAGCCGGCAGAGACCGCAGGAGCGGGCGCTGTGGAGCAGGTTGCCGTCACACTCGAGGACTTCTCGACCCAGGCACAGATGGTTGAGCAGGCGCACGAGGAGCAGACCGGCCCCTCGATCGAGGAAGCCGACGTCCTGGTCGCAGGTGGCCGCGGCGTCGGGGCCCCCGAGGCCTTCAAGGAGCTCGAGGATCTGGCGGGCGCGCTCGGCGGAGCCGTCGCATCGACCCGCGCGGTCGTGGATTCGGGCTGGTACCCCTACCAGACCCAGGTGGGCCAGACCGGTAAGACTGTTGCGCCGAAGCTCTACATCGCGTGCGGGATCTCCGGCGCGATCCAGCACAAGGTCGGCATGCAGAGCTCGCAGGTGATCGTGTCCATCAACAAGGACCCGAACGCCGCGATCTTTGACTTCAGCGACCTCAGCGTGGTCGGCGATCTGCACGAGATCGTCCCGAAGCTCACCGCGCTGGTCGCCGAGCGCAAGGGCTGAGTGTGAGCACGTCACCCCGAGTCGCCCGTTCCGGCGACTCGGGGTGACGTGCTCAGCGCCTGGCTGTTCGGCGCACCGGCTCGGCCGCGCTAGCGCCCCCCGAACGTCGGCTGGCGCTTTTCGAAGAAGGCCGCCATGCCCTCACGCTGATCCTCGGTGGTAAACGCCAGCGCAAACGAGTCCAACTCGCGCGCGAGGTGCCCGCGCAGGTCGCCCTCGAGCGCCAGGTTGATCACCTCTTTGGCGGCCGCGATCGCCCACGGCGGCTTGGCCGCAATCAGCTGCGCCAGCTTCGTCGCTTCCGCCATCAGCTCGTCGTGCGGATAGACGTGGTTGGCAAGCCCTTGGGCGTGAGCCTCGGCCGCCGGGCACATCCGGCCGGTAAAGATCAGCTCTTTGGCGAATCCGGGGCTCGTCGCACGCGCAAGGCGCTGCGTCCCGCCCCATCCGGGAATGATCCCGATGTTGACCTCCGGCTGGCCGAAGACGGCGCGCTCGCTCGCCAGGCGGATGTCGCACGCCAGGCAGAACTCGCAGCCCCCGCCGAGTGCGTAGCCGTTGACGGCGGCGATAATCGGCCGCGGGAATGACTCCAGGCGGCTGGTGACCTGATGGCCGCGCTGAGCGTAGGAGCGCGCCTCCAGCGCGCTCGCCTCGCGCATGGCGGCAATGTCAGCCCCCGCACTAAACGCCTTCTCGCCGGCGCCGGTGATGATCACCGCGCGGATCTCGGTGTCGTGCTCGATGGCATCAAGCACGGCGTCGAGTTGGTCGAGCATCTCGAGGGAAAGCGCGTTGAGCGCCTCGGGACGGTTGAGGGTGATGGTCCCCACCGGACCCTGTCGTCCAAAATCAACGGGCAAGACATGCCTCCTGGAGCCGCAGGTACGCGCACGACCATAGATGGCGACGTTCCCTCTGGCGTCCGAGGCTGCACCCATGCCCAAGCCCAGCCAGACCGCAAGCGTGCCGGGCGGTCCTGCGCGTTGCCCCACATCGCGCGGGGCGAGCGGGCAGTATACCCCCAGCCATTCGCGCCCTCGCGCGGCCCATGTCAGATCGGAGGCACATGCAGGCGACCCTGAAAAAGTCCGCGGATCCACTGACCGGCAGCGCAGACGCCATCGTGGTATTCGTCCCGCAACCCGCCGTTGCTTCGGGATCCGCCGCGGCGGCGGACGCCGCGCTCGACGGATTGGTCGGTACCTGCATCGCTGACGGCGAGATCACCGGTGAAGCTGGTCAGATCACCGTGATCCACACCGGCGGCCTAGTCGGCGCGCCGCGACTGATCGTTGCCGGCATCGGCGACAGCAGCGCCGAGTCCTGGCGTGCGGCCGGGCGTGCGGCCGGGCAGCGCGCCCGCCAGATCAAGGCGCGGACGGTGACCCTTGCACCCGACCAGGCCGACGCCGAACGCGTCACCGCGCTCGTAAACGGGGTGGCCTACGGGGCATACCGGTTTACCCGCTACAAAACCGGTGACCCCGCCCCTGAGCTCGCCGCGCTGCGCGTGCACTCGCTTGTCGTCGCCGCGACGCAACTGCGCCGCGCCGAGCGGCTGGCGGTCGCGGTCGCGGCGGCTCGTGACCTGGCCAACACCCCCGCCAATGACCTGACGCCGACGGCGCTCGCCCGGCGGGCCCAGGATCTCGCCGAGGAGACCGCGGGCCTCTCCTGCACGATCCTGGAGCGCGCAGACCTCAAGGATCTCGGTGCCGGAGCGTTGCTGTCGGTCGCTCAGGGCTCGGCCGAACCGCCCAAGCTGATCGTGCTGCGCTACACGCCCAAGCGGCGGCCCAAGACCACCGAGGTGCTCGGCCTCGTCGGCAAGGCCGTGACCTTCGATACCGGCGGGATCTCGATCAAGCCCGCAGGTGGCATGGAAGAGATGAAGATGGACATGGCCGGTGGGGCGGTCGCCCTCGAGTCGATCGGCCTGATCGCCCAGCTTGGGCTGCCGATCGAGGTGGTCGCCGTGATCCCTGCCGCCGAGAACATGCCGAGCGGCACGGCCACCCGACCCGGCGATGTCGTGCGCGCCCTCAACGGCAAGACGATCGAAGTCATCAACACCGACGCCGAGGGGCGGCTGGTCCTGGCCGATGCCCTGACGTACGCGGCGACCGTGGCCGGGGCGACCCGCCTCGTGGACTTCGCGACCCTCACCGGTGCGATCGTCGTCGCGCTGGGCGAGGTCTACGCGGGGCTGTTTGGCAGCGACGATACCTGGACCCAGCAGGTACGTGCGGCGGGCGACGCATCGGGTGATCTGTGCTGGCCGATGCCGCTGCATCCCGCCTATGCGCCCCTGATCTCCAGCGCGGTCGCCGACCTCGCCAACGCCGCCGCCAAGCGCCAGGCGGGAGCGGTCTACGCAGCCCAGTTCCTGCGCGAGTTCACCGAGGATCGGCCATGGTGCCACATCGACATCGCCGGCACCGGGATGGTCGGTGGCGCAGGGACCGGATTCGGCGTGGGGCTGGTGCTCGCGCTCGCCGAGCAGCTCGGCAACCCACGCGCCGGCTGAAGCCCGAGGCCCGTCGCTGCGCAACCGACGGGGTGCGCCGGGCCCGACCGGACGCCCCGGGGTCCGTCCTCCCGATGACGCGTTCCGGCGAGGCCGGCAGTCTAGATCGCGTCGAGCTCCCGCAGCGAGGACGCCATCGCGACGAGCATGTCCGCGTTCTCGTCGGGCCGGCCGATCGTGATGCGCAGCGCGTCGGGTGCCCCGAAGGCACCCGCGGGCCGCACGATCAGGCCGCGCGACAACAAGGTGGCGTTCAACCGCGCAGCCCGCGCAGCTGATCCAACGCCGATCAACACGAAGTTCCCATGGGATGGGAGCGGATCGAACCCGAGAGCGCGCAGCCCGGCGTCCACCAGACCCCGTTCCGCGGTGACCTCGGCGACCCGGCGCGCAAGATGGCCCTCCGTGTCGGTCAGGCTCGCGAGCGCGGCGACTTGCGCCAGCCCGTTGACGTCGAATGCATTGCGCACCCGCCCGAGCAGGCGCACGAGTTCCGGCGGCCCGATCATGTATCCCACCCGCAATCCCGCCAGCGCGTACGCCTTCGAGAAGGTCCGCGTCACCACCAGCCGGCCGCCATCGCGCACAAGGGCGGCCCCATCGTGAGAGCCTCCGGGCAGGTACTCGAAGTAGGCCTCATCGAGCACGGGCACCACATGGGCGGGCAGTCCGTCGAGGAAGCGCGCGAAGGCCCGGGCGTCCACGACGCCCCCGGTAGGATTGTTCGGGCTCACGACGACCACCAGCTTGGTGCGCGGGGTGATCCGCGCCGCAAGGGCGTCCAGATCGTAGGCGCCGTCTGCCTGCAGCGGCACGGCGCGCAGCCCTGCCCCCTGGGTGGCGGCCCCTTGGCGCCACGAGATAAACGACGGCCAGCCCATGACCAACTCGTCGCCGGGGTCCAACAGCGCCAGGCACAGCAGCTTGATCAGGCTGTCGACACCGTTGCCGACCAGGATCGTGTCCGCAGGCACCCGCAGATGCGCCGAGAGCGCATCTCGCAGCGCCCAGCAGCCGGGGTCCGGATACAGACGCTGCCCCGAGATGGCGTCGGCAACGGCGGCCTGAGCCACGGGGAACGGCGGATAAGGCCCCTCGTTCGAGGCCAGCTTGATGATGCGCTCCAGGCCCAGCTCGCGACGCACGTCCTCGATCGGACGACCGGGCTCATACGGGTCGACCGCCGACAACGCGGGTCGGGCGATGCCGGGCGGCAAGTGCGGTGGAGTGCCCACGGCGGGCGATGGTAGCAGCGGCGCACCTGCACCGCGGGGGCTATGCTCAGATGATGGCGGACACGAACGAACTCGGGCTGTTTGCGCTGGGCTTGGTCCTCCTGCCGGGAGAGCGGGTGCCGCTGCATATCTTCGAGCCGCGCTACCGGCAATTGTTCGCCGATTGCGTGCTCGAGGACTCGCCGTTTGTGCTGCTGTATTCCGAAGATCAGACGACCGCATCGATCGGGTGCACGGCGCGCTTCGATGAGCTGCTCGAGCGCCACGACGACGGTCGTATCAGCGTCGTGGTCCGCGGCGTCGAACCGGTCGAAATCCTGCATCAGACCGACGGCCGGATGTACTACCGGGCCGAGTGCCGCCTCTGCGCCGATGAGCGCGTCACGGTTGACCCGACGCGAGCCGCGCGGGCGACCGAGCGCTTCGCGCAACTGGCCGAGTACGCGACCGGGAGTCCGCAGACGCCCGAGCCCGAGGACGGTGTCCCCTGGTCCTATGTGCTGGCAAGCCACGTCGAGCTGCCGTCCCCGCTCAAGCAGGAGTTACTGGAGACGCGCGATGAAAACGTCCGCCTGGATCTGGTGATCGACGCGCTCGACCAGGAACTCACCGGCCACAAGCGCGCCGAGATGGCCGCTGAGCGTGCGCCGACCAACGGCAAGGTGCCCCACGATTGACCAGCCAGCCGACACGCCCGGTGCCGACGAGCCGCACGACGCCAGGACGACGCCAGCCGCAGACGTGCGCGATCGGCCGATGCGGCCTCGTGTGGGTCGAGGGCCCCGATGCCGCCACCTTCCTGCACGGGCTGGTGACTTGCAACGTCACCGCGCTCGCAGTCGGGCACGGTTGTCTGGCACTGCTGCTCGATGCCAAGGGACACATCATCACCCAGCTACAGATCGTCCGTGATGACGCAGATGCCTTCACCCTCATCGCCGAACCGGCCGCCGCCCGGCGGCTGGCCGAGGACCTGAACCGCTTTCACTTCTCCGAGGATCTCGAGATTCTCGGACCGGAGGCCGCGACACTGGTGACACTCTCCGACGACATCGACCCGAGCACGCTCGGGATTGCCGCACCGGGCTGGATTCCGGGAACATGCGTCGTGGTCGTCGACGACCCGGCGGCGGCGATCGCCCTGTGCGGCGGAATTGCGAGCACCGCGGAAGCGCTCGAGGTCTTGAGGATCACGGCCGGAGTCGCCCGGGTGGGCGTCGACACCGGCCCCAAGACTCTCGTCCAGGAGGTCCTGCTGGGGGACCGCGCCGTGGACTTCTCCAAAGGGTGCTATCTCGGCCAGGAAACGGTCGCCCGCACACAGCACCGCGGCCAGGTCAACCGCGTCTTGCGTGGGCTGGTCGGGCGCGCGCCACTGCCCGTCGGCGCCGAGGTCCGCTGGGACGAACGCGTGGTTGGTGCCGTCAGCTCCGCGACCACAGACCCCGCTCTCGGCGCGATCGCCATGGGTGTCCTGCGGCGCGAGGTGCCCGACCAGGCGACGGTCAGCGTCGGGCCCAGCGCGATTTTGGCAACCGTGTGCGGCTTTCCCCTCCGATGAACGGGCGACGCGTACGCGACATCCTGGGACCGGCAGGCGCGGCGGCGCTGACCTCGGCGATGCACATCATCGCCGAGACGCATCCGGACGTTGGCGAGCTTGAACTCACCTGGACCAACTGGACCGCGCGGGAGTGGAACTTCACCTTCACCCGACGAGCGCCGGCGGGACGCCTGGTCATCCACCTGCCCCATGACGGCACGCCTGTGGTTATCACCGAGCTGGGGCCCTCGGATCGCCCCGGAGCCGGCCCCCTGGGAGACCTGATGCGCTAGCGCGGGTCGGATCAGGCGAAGACGATCTCATCCTCGAGACTGCCCTCGCGGATCGCGGCGGCGACCTTCTCGAATGCCAGCTCATAAAGGACCGGGATCAAGATGTCGCCGGGTGCGTCGAGGACGTCGGGATTGCGCACCTGGACGCTCACGCGCCCGACAAAGCAGGTCTTGATGCACACCAACCGCTCAGCGTCGAAGACCTTGACCTGGAATCCCCACAGCATCGCCGGGCCGTCCGACAGCGACGCGCGCACCCCCTCAGGCGCCATCCGATAGGCCGTCCCGGCGTGCTCCACGATTAGATCGTCGATAGGTCACTCACCTCCCCAGATTCCGAGACGCCAAAGGCGGCACCCCCGCGACGGGGATCTCCGGCTCCCTGGAGTTCGTCGCCACACCAACCGGCCGCACTCACGCCGCCGAAAAACAGGTTCGCCTCATCCCAACGTCGCAGAATGCGCCCGTCGGCCTCGAGCGCGCCGCACGCGCGCTCAGGCACGCCTGCCTCAATGTCGATGCCGCCAGCCTCGGGGTGGACCCGGGGACGGGCCACCGCATCAGGGATCGGCATCCGATCATCCACGATGCTGACCAGGGTCTGCAAGATGGCCGAGCGCAACCGGTTCGACCCGGCAGACCCCAGACCGATTCGCGGCGTCGTGCCCTCGACGACCACCGTCGGCGACATCATCGATGTCATGCGCGCACCCGGAGGCGCGTGCCCGAAGCCGGCCGGGTTCAGATCCTGTTCACCCAGCATGTTGTTGAGCAGGAACCCTGTCCCCTCGACCATAACGCCCGACGCAGTGCCGTTGCTGCTCGACAGGCTTGCGATCATACCGTCAGCATCGACCACGCTGACGTGAGTGGTGCCGTTTGGGGCGTGTGTGACCGGAGCCCCCGCGGTTGGCGTCACAAACCGCATCCAGTCGGCCTCGTTGCTGGCGGCCTCGTTGAGCCGACGCGCAAAGGCCTGCGTGCGCAGGCTATTGGCGTACTCTCCGGCAGCCACCACCCCGCGGTAGAACGCGACTGCGTCGATACCCACCGGGTCGCCTTGCATCTGGGCAAGCGCGGCGGCGATCAGCACGCCCCCCGAGGACGGCGGTGGATTGGTGAACACCGTGCGCCCCCGGAATGTCATCTCGATCGGCCGGCGCTCGATCACCTGATACTCGGCGATGTCGGTCGCCGTAACCAGTCCGCCCGAGCGCGCCAGGCTCTCGACGATCATCTCGGCCAGCCAGCCGCCCGGCCCAAGCGCGGCGGCCCCGGTGCGGCCGATCTCTTCCAACGTCGCCGCAAGGGCGAAATTGCGAAAGGTCTCTCCCGCCCCCAGGATCTCTCCATGGGGAGCGTAGATGGACGTCGCATCGGGCGTAAAGGTGAGCATCTCTCCCAAGATGCGCCACAGATACGCCGATTGCGGACCGATGACGACCCCTTGACGGGCGGACTCGACCGCCGGCGCAACCAGCGCCTGGAGGGGCAGCCTCCCGAACCGCTCCCGTGCGGCGCAGAGCCCTTGCAACATTCCGGGGACCGCAACGGACGCCGGGCCGATATGAAAGACCTGGTCGGCCGCGCCGAAGGGCACCGTGAACGCATCGAGGTCTAAGGGGTCCAGGCGACGCCCGCTCGGGCCCAGACCCGGCACGGCCACGAAAAAATCCAAGAACACGGGCGCGCGGGTCCGGGACGCCACCAGCATAAACCCACCCGCCCCGGGACCCGTCAGCGGGCCTTCGCAGACCGCTCCCGCGAAGGCCGCCGCGATCGCGGCATCGACCGCGTTCCCGCCCTCAGCGAGGATTCGGGCGCCGGCCTGCGCCGACACCCGGTGTCCTGCGGCGACCACACCGCGATATGTGCGCGATGCGGCTACTGCTCTGAGTCGGAGGAATGTTCAGACCCCACCGAATCGATGGTGGTCTGCTGATGGGCGCCCGGCCCGGACTCGCCGGACGATGCTCCGACGCTCACGGATGCGACCGATCGTCCGATGGCCCGCGGGATCGAGCGGGCCGCGATCAACTCCGCCTCCGGATTGGACGGTGGCGCAGCACGGACACCGGTGAAGTTCGCAGCGACGACGGTCACCCACACCTGCCCGGACAACTCGGGGTCGATGGCCGCGCCGAAGATGATGTTCGCGTCGGGGTCCGCCGCGGCGGCCACGACCTCCGCGGCTTCACTGACTTCCATCAACGACAGATCCGGCCCGCCGGTGATTCCCAGCAGCACACCCCGAGCCCCATCGATCGGGGTCTCCAGCAAGGCGGAGGAAATCGCGGCCTGAGCGGCTTCGGCGGCACGATTCCCGCCGCCCGCGTAGCCGATCCCCAAAAGCGCCTCTCCGGCATCCCGGATCACCGTGCGCACATCGGCGAAGTCCAGGTTAATCAAGCCGGGCAGCGTGATCATGTCGCAAATGCCCTGAACGCCCTGACGCAGCAGGTCGTCGGTCACCTGGAAGGCGGTCACCATGCTGGTACCGCGCTCAAGCACGCTCATGAGGCGATCGTTCGGAATCACGATGACCGTGTCGGCGGTCTCGTGCAGGCGAGCGACCCCTTCCTCGGCCGCCTCGACGCGCCGCTTGCCCTCGAACGAGAAGGGCTTGGTCACCACAGCAACGGCCAGCGCGCCAAGCTCACGGGCGATCCGGGCGACCATCGGCGCGCCCCCGGTACCCATACCTCCGCCTTGGCCGGCGGCGATGAAGACGAGATCGCTCCCCTTGAGCGCGCGGCGGATCTGATCCTCCGCGTCCCGGATCGACTGCTCGCCCTTGTACAGGTCTCCACCGGTGCCGCGCCCCTGGGTCAGGTCGATGCCCACGGGAATCCGGATGTCCGCGTTGCAGGCATCGAGCGCTTGGCGATCGGTGTTGATCGCGATGAACTCGACTCCCCGCAGGCCGGCCTCCACCATGCGGTTGATGGCGTTGCATCCCGCCCCGCCCACACCGACGACGCGAATGACGGCGACGTAACTGTTGACGCTGGGGACCGGAATGTCGTCGGTCGGCGTGAACAGCTGCTCGGTACCCGTCGTGCTGCGGACGGCATCGCTGCTGCGGAACAGGTTCGACAGCGGGCCCTCTCGCATGCTCACGCGATCTGGACGGCTGCTCATGCACTTACCTCCTGGGGTACCGAACTCAGCTCACGCTCGACGACAAGATGCGCCAATTGGCGGTACCAGCGAGCGGCTTGTCCCTCGGGATCGTAGGCCAGGACGCTGCGGCCACTCACGGGGGCCTCAGCGAAGCGGACCGTCTTGCCGATCCGCAGGGGATACACGATGTCACCGAAGCTCTGGGTCAAGATGTCGACGGCCTCACGTCCGTGGAGGGTGCGTCCGTCATACATCGTCGGCAGGATTCCCACGATCGCGATCTCGGGGTTCAGATGCTCGCGCACCTGCTCCAGCGTCGCCTGCAGCTGCGCCAGACCGCGCAGCGACAGGTATTCGCACTGGACCGGCACGATCACCCCATGCGCGGCGACCATCGCGTTGATCGTCAGCAGGCCCAACGAGGGCGGGGTATCGATCAGGATCACGTCGTACTGGTCCAGGAGCGGTCGCAGCGCACGCTGCAATGCGCGCTCGCGGCCGATCGTCGCCGTGAGGGCGAGCTCGGCGCCGGCAAGCTCAATTCCGGCGGGTGCGACATCGATCTCGCGGGACTGGATCAGGTTCGCCATCGGCAACTCACGCACGAGCACGTCGTACATGGTTACCGCCAATTCCTCGACGTCAATGCCCTGGCTCATCGAGAGGTTGCTCTGGGGATCAAGGTCCACCGCGAGCACGCGATAGCCCATCTTCTTGAGGGCAACGCCCAGATTGACGGTCGTAGTGGTCTTGGCGACGCCACCTTTTTGGTTGGCGAGCGCCAGAACTCGTGCGGTACGTGACATCGATTGCGCCTCGGCCGGACGGCAGGATCCTGGTGTCAGGAGTTCGACCTCGACAATACGAGTCCTCTCGGCTGGACCGGCCCTCGCCGGCCCCAGTCAGTCACTCCACCGGAGGATGCCGACGGTCAACACCACACACGATAGGCGCCGCAGCGCGGAACCCCAAGTTCCGTGCGGGGGCAGGACAAATTCGTCTCCCGCCCGCACGCCTGCACCGCAGGGCTAGGCGGGCGGGAGTTCCAAGCGGCGCTGCCCCGCCCAGGCGGCGGCTTGCGACCGGCGCTGAAACCCCAGTTTGCGCAACAGCTGGCTGACGTGGTTGCGCACGGTCTTCTCCGAGAGGTGTAAGACCTCCCCGATCGCACGATTGGTGTAGCCCTCGGCAATCAGAGCCAGCATGCGCCGCTCGCGATCGGTCAGCCCCGCCAGCTCCGCTTCCGCCTGCTTTGCCGACAATTCGCGGAACTGCGAGAGCAGCGTGCCCGCGGCACGCGGATCGAGCGACGAGTTGCCCGCGGCGGCGTCGCGAATCGCCTGGATCAGGCGCTCGGCATCCGCCTGCTTGAGCAGATAGCCGCTGGCTCCCGCCATAACGGCCCCGACAATCGCCTCTTCGTCCTGGTACGAGGTCAGCATCACGACGCGGATGTCGGCGTTGTCGGCCTTGATCCGCCGACAGGCCTCGACGCCCGAGCCGTCCGGCAAGCGCACATCCATGAGCACCACATCCGGACGCGTTTGCACTGCCAAGGCGATCGATTCGGTCATGGTGCCCGCTTCACCCACGACACGAAATCCGGTGGCGTTGGCGAGCACGGTCTTCAACCCAATGCGCACGACCGCATGGTCATCGACGATCAAGATGCGAATCGCGTCCGTCTGACTGGTTGCCATCTAGGGCATCACCTCTGCTGGGAACGGTTTTGGGAATGGAGCGGGATCGGGAATGTCGCTATCGAGCGGGATCGACACGATGATCCGGGTCCCTGGCGGCCGTGTGTCGACCCGAAGGCGCCCGCCGAGGCGGCGGGCACGCTCTTGCATGTTGCGGAGTCCGAGACCCGAATGCTCGTCTGACGGCACTCCGATCCCGCAGCCGTTGTCGCTGATGATCAATTCAAGCTCATCTTGGGCAAACACGAGGGAGACATCGGCGGTGCACGTTCCTGCATGGCGCGCCGCGTTCGAGAGGGCCTCGCGCAAAATCTGCTTGAGATGCTTCCCCGCACCTTGCGGGACGAGACCTGAGGATGACACGCCGCGGACCTGGACGCGAACGGACAGGTTCGTCTCGGCGGCGAATTCCGTTGCGATCTCACGCAGTCGGGCGGCAATTCCCGCGGGCGTATCGGGAGTTTGCGAGAGGTCAGTGATATACGAGCGGATGTCGTCGGTGACGTGGTTCAAGTCCGCCACCACTCCCCGGAGCTCGCCTCGCAGGGGATCGTCGCCGCTACGCAGCGCGATGGCCTCGAGGCGCAGTGCCGCCGCGTAGATCGACTGAATCGTCCCGTCATGCAAATCGCGGCCGAACCGGGCGCGCTCCTCGGCGACGGTCCGCGAGCGTTCCAGGGCGTCGAGCTGATGCTTGGCCTCGAACTCGAAGATCTCCAGCAACTTCGCGGCGAGCACGCACAACGCCAAACCCGCGAGCGCATCGACGACGTCCAGGGGAACCCCGGTGATCTGAAACCAGCGACTGTCGGTGATGAGACCCGGCGCCCACGGCGCGGACGCCATGACGGTTCCCGCCAGAACGGCGTAGATCGCGAAGACGGCTGCGGCTGCGGCTGCGTACGGCCGGATGCTGGTCATGCCCGCCGCCGACAGTGCTCCACGCTGGCGCCACATCCCGACCGCCGCAAGCAGGGATCCGGTCAGCAGCAGCAGGATTGCTGCCACGTTGTCGACCGAGCCCTCCCATTGCACAGCGCTCCAATGGTCCTGACGGGCTACCACGGTGCCGGCGATCACGACGACCGCCCATACCCCCAGCGACACGCCGGTAAGCGAGATCCGGCGACGCCGCGGCAACTCGAGCAGGCGCAGCCCAAACTGCACCATGAACAGGAAGGCTGCCGCCTGAAGCAGCCCACGCACGACGTGCAGAGCGTTGATGTAGGCGGGATCCAGATAGCCCTGCTGGATCGGGATAAACACATTGCCCCAGACCGCGAAGGCCTCGGTGACGCCGAAGGCCGCCAGCCAGATCAGGGCACTGGCGAGCACGAGTCGGCTGGCTCGGCGGCGCTGCAGCCAGACCGCGAATCCCAGGGCGAAGAACACCAGCCCGTGGGCGAACAAGACAATTGTCTGGTTCTGCGAGAAAAACTCGTGCATCAAGCGATGCCTCGGAGTCCGCTATGCCGGGACACCAGGGAGCCGGAGCCGACGTTGATGACGATCGGAAGGGCAACCCCCGGGTCTTAAGACGGCCCAATTCACAGGGACAAGTGTACTCGCTATCCACCCGAGGAGGCATCGAGCTTGGCACGCATCTGCGCGATGATATCCGCGTGCGCCGCGCCCGCAACCCGGTGGTCGTCGAGGAGTTCCCGGCGGTCCCGCGCAGACAACGTGTTGGTCAGATTGGGGTCCTGCATGATCTCGTCCAGGTGTCGCCCAGCGGCCAACTGGCCAACCAGATACTCGACCATCCGCTTGTGCGATGCCGACTCGCCGCTGAGCAGTCTGTCGACCTCATCTTCGATTCCCATCGCGAGACCTCCCATGGTCATTGCACGCTGCGTGCTTTCCCAGAGCCTACCCGGCAGCGATATGCGTCACGTCGCATGCAGCGCAACCATGCAGCGTGGCGTGGCGTGGCGCGCGCGACCCAGCCAACGACCGCGCGGGCAGCGCCAGCACGCGATGCGCATGGTCGGGATGGCCGGTTCACCCCGGCACCACAGGGCGCCCGTCGCGACCCCGGCGCCATGCGATCGCGCGGCAAACCGCGCCCTTCCCGCCTTAGAGGTGCATTATCTAGGGCGTGGGAAAAGACCGATATGTCGACCACGGCAAAGACCGTCAGCTCCAACGCACCTACCGCGGGGGCGCCGAGCGCGAGGACGGACGCGACACGACGATCGACAAGGGCCCCGAGAAGGCCGTCCTGGTCGCATCGGTCCCACGGCTCGACGAGGATGCCGAGGACTCGCTGCACGAACTGGTCGAGCTCCTGCGCACCGGCGGCGCGCAAACGGTTGCGCGGATCGTCCAGCAGCGCGTGCGCCCCGATCCAAAAACGTATCTCGGCAAAGGCAAGCTCGACGAACTGCTCGAAATGCTCGACGAATATCAACCCGACCTCGTGGCGATCAACGGCGAGCTCAGCGCCGGCCAGCAACGCGTGCTCGAGGACCGGCTCTCGATCCGTGTCGTCGACCGCACGGCCGTGATCCTGGATATCTTCGCGCTCCACGCGCGCAGCGCGGAAGGCAAGCTGCAGGTCGAGCTCGCTCAGCTCGCGTACTCCTACCAGCGCCAAGAAGGCCTCTGGCAGCACCTGGAGCGACTCGGCGGCGGCGTGGGCACGCGAGGCCCCGGTGAGAGCCAGCTCGAATCCGACCGGCGCCTCTTGCGCAACCGCATGGCCGTGCTCCGGCGACGCCTGCGCGACCTTGACCGTTCCCGGAATACCATGCGCGACCGGCGCCTCGGATCGGGGTTCCCGCGTATCGCGCTGGCCGGGTACACCAACGCGGGCAAGTCCAGCCTCATGAACGCCCTCTCCGGGGCGAGCGTATCCGTCAACGATGCGCTCTTCGAGACCCTGGACCCCACCACCCGGGCGATCGAAGAGCGGGGCTACCGCATCCTGCTCTCGGACACCGTCGGGTTCATCCGCGCCTTGCCGCACCAACTGGTCGAAGCATTCCAATCCACACTCAACGAGGTCCACGACGCCGACCTGATTCTCCACGTGGCCGACGCCTCCGAGCCCGAGCACCGACGACTCGCCCAGGCGATCGCCGTCGAAGATGTGCTCGAGGAGATCGGCGCTGGTGAAATCCCACGGCTGGTTGTACTCAACAAGGTCGACCGCGTCAGCGACGCGGATCGCCAAGCGCTGCGCGCGCGTCATCCGGATGCCATGTTGACCTCGGCCCTCGACGGTGAGGGCATCGATGCCGTGCGCGAACGGCTCGTCGACGTCGCACGCGAGCGCCTCACGCAACTCGACGTGGTGATCCCGTGGAGCGCCGGAGGGTTGCTGTCGGACATCTATCGGCAGGGCCGTGACATCAGCGAAGAGCAAACCGACCATGGTCTGCACGTGATGGCGATGATGCCTCCCGCCGCCGCCGCACGGCTGCACACCGCGATCGCGGCGCTCGCGAGCCAGTGACCAGCGCTCAGCGAATCCTCGGCATGCGCAACATCGACCCCGCCATCACCCAGTGGCTGCACGAGGTCGGCATCGACTCTGCCACGCAGCTCCGACAGATCGGCGCCGCAGCGGCCTATCGGACAATGCGGGCGTGGCGCCCGTGGAGAACCGAGCTGATCGTGCTCTGGGCGCTCGAGGGAGCGATCTGTGACATCGACTGGATCGACGTCACACCCGAGCGGCGACTGGAACTGCGCCGCGAGGTCGAGGGCGACCGGTAGTGACCAGACCGCCGATCGGCCTGGCAATCGGCGGTCTGGTGGATGGTCGAGGATCGGCCCGGATGTCCGTATGGGTGCGCACCATCCAGATGGGTGGCAGCCGCAGCCGTGGAGCGCCATAGCCTGCGGCCATCCCCAACCGACGAGAAGGCGTGTGCCGCAATGCTGCACAACATTGATGTCCCGGGGCACGACCCCACCGCGATGCACACGCTCACCACATCGCTGCGCCATGCGCTGATCGCCCTTGGCGCACCCGAACGGCCGGTCGTGTTCGCCTGTATCGGCACCGATCGCTCCACCGGAGATGCCCTTGGGCCGCTCGTCGGCCAGTGGCTCATCCGCTCCGGGTTCGACGCCTCGCGCGTCGTGGGAACCCTCGAGCATCCATTGCACGCGCTCAACCTGCGCACACGTCTTCAGGCACTCGAAGCGGGCAACGAATCGCCACTGGTGATCGCCATCGACGCGGCGCTCGGACCGCGCGAGGACATCGGACTGATCAGTCTGCGCTCGGGCGGCGTGCGGCCGGGTCATGGCGTCGGGAAGTCGCTGCCCGCCGTCGGCGAACTGGCAATCACCGCGACCGTGAACGTCTCCTCTGGGGCATTCGACGGCCACGTCTTGCAGAGCACACGGCTCTATGTCGTCCAGGGGCTCGCCAAGACGATCGGGACCGCCTGCGACCGGGCCGTGCGCATGACCGAGCGGATGTCCTCGCGCACCCTCCAGACCGCGCCGCTCGCGGCCTGACCATTCACACGATCGGCCATTGCGAATGACCCCAATTCCCGCACCCTGCCAACCCCGCAGGAAAACATGGTTCAATGGCCCATCGACGTCGCCGAAGGGACGGCTCCCTTGAGCGCTGAATCTGAGACGACCCACGTGGCCCTCCTGGCGGTGCGCTACCGCGCCGAGATCACCTCGCGCGGCCAGACGCCCGGCATGCTGAGTGAGATCTACGACATCGCGATCCGATCGGGATTCGCGGACCGCGCCGATGACGTCGCGATCGCCTTTACCGAACTTGTCGCCAACGCCCAGCAGCATGGCGATCCCCCAATCCTCGTCGAGGCATGGTGGGACGGCCGCCTGGTGATCGAAGTCAGCAACCATGGCACTGGCCTCGATCGCGAAGGGATCTGGAAGAGCCATCCTCCGGAGCCCGACGGGGTCCGTGGACGCGGGCTCTGGATCGTGCGACAACTCGTGGACGTGGTTGACATACGCACCGGCGGCGAGCGCACCATGGTGCACGTCGAATTGTCACCCGAACCACATATCGGAGCCTAGGCGCGCAGGCCCGGACGTGCGCTCAGACGCGCGCGCGACCACCGTGATCTCGGCTGCGTTGCTCACGACGGACCGCAAGTTCGTCGCGCACGCCGCTGGGGGTCGTCCCGCCGCGCGCGCGGGCCCGCGCGGCGGCGATCCGGCGCTCCTCGACGATACGTTCGATGCGATCCGCGATTGCCTGCTCGAGTTCCGCGGTGTGCACCGCGCGGCGGCCGTCGCACGCATGGGCGGCAGCCACCACCCGCAATTGCTGGGCAGCGTTCGCACGGAGCGCGTGGGCAAGCTCGATCTCAGAAAACTGTTCCCGAACCGTCGCGCATTCAGGGGGCGGCGCATCCAGGACGACAAAGGGAGGATTCACACCTCTCTCATCGGCGGCGCCCAACACAATCTTGAGCGTGCACCACGGGTCGTCGCAAGGCTGGCAGACCCCACTCGCGCAACGCCGCCCGAGGTCGTAATGTCGGACCATGTCGGTTGGACTGCTCGTGGGGATGGGATACGCGCTCTTGGTGGGGCTCGGCTTCCTTGCGCACGTGGCGTGGGAACTGCGCACGCCACGTCCCGAGACAGACGGACCGCCGAACGATCCGCCGCCGCCGCCACCACCCCCGCCGGACGACGACCCTAAGCCCGGCCCGCGGCCGCGGCGTCCGGAATCACGATGCCGTTCCGGACGACGTCGCGCATGGACAGCACGCCAACTAGCGCGTCCCCGTCAAATACCAGTACGTGGCGCACGCCGTGCGACACCATCAGCGCCGCCGCCTGTGCGATCGACCACGTTGGTGCCGCGGTGATCACGGCGTTGTTCATGTGATCGCCGACGCGCTCGGTGTCGACGCTCAGACCCGCGGCCACCACATGGAGCAGGTCGCGCTCGGTAATGACGTGCGGTCCGGGCAACGACTGGTCCAACACGATCGCCGCGCCCGTTTTGTGCTGAACCATCCGCTCAGCGGCCTGTCGCAGGGTGTGCTCGGGGCCGACCACTGCGGTCACGGCGCTCATGATCTTGCCAACCTGCATGGGCCCTCCTCGTGGCAATCGTTGCAATCACACGAGATAATCGCACTGATTCCCTCTCGGGGCAACGATGGGACGTGGCGGCGCGTCGTTAGGCCACGGCCCGCCGCGACACATCGAGACCGCAGATAACGAGCCACAACTCGTACAGGGTCTGGAGATCGCTCACGAAGTTCACCAGTGCGGACCGCGTGATCGCCGTGCCACCGATCCGCTTGGCAAGATGCATGATGATCGCCGAAATGTGGCGTCCGGGCGTACCGGTTCCCCAACGCACGCTGTCGGCGAGATCAACCAGGACGGCTCCCACCCATGAGGTCCTGCGCGCCGCATCGGCGTCGTTGCCCACATCCCACGCGTCGATCGCCTCGAGCGCAAACTGGATCGCGCCGTCAAAGAGGGCTGCGACATGGACGTTGGGGTGCTCAGGGTTGTCCGGCTCATGACGCACGTCATAGAGCATCGACAGACCGCCTCACTTCGCGATGAGCATGGTGATCATCACCGATCGCACGCAACGGCCCCCGTTGGACCATCTCGCGATCAATACCTGTGTTGTCGGATCAACGGCGTGGGAACTTAAGCACCCCGCGGGCTCCCGTCGACACCCCTCCCGGGCGACGGCGGGCGTCCACGCGGCCTCGCCCGCGCAACGGACCCCGGGTGCCGCAGCAAGCTGGAAAACGCAGAATTCGGGTCGCCATGCCGCGACGCGCCCGCAATCGAACGGCTAAACTGTGGGTTCGGCTCCTTTCCAGGGACTTTCTGCTGCGGGCCGCGCGGCCAGACCGCGATCGGGCCGACGCCCCCATCGTCCTGACCTAGGAAGACATATGAGTGAAATCCATGAGTGGAACGCCACGATCACAAAGGAGTTCCGTGCGAACGAGGGCGTCGTCGGCGGACCATTCGTCGGCGCCACGCTGCTGCTGCTCACCACGACCGGCGCAAAGACCAGCGCCACGCGGGTCAACCCGCTGGTCTACTTCGGCGATGGCGATCGCTACCTGGTCTTCGCCTCGGCCGGCGGCGGCGCAAAGCACCCGGACTGGTACTTCAACCTCAAAGCGCACCCCGAGGTGACGCTCGAGGTCGGGACGGAGCGGTTCCCCGCCCACGCGACCGAGATCAGCGGTGAGGAACGCGACCGCATTTATGCCGCCCAGGTCGCCAAGTCACCCCAGTTCGCCGAATATGAGCAGAAGACCACGCGACGGATCCCGGTGATCGCCCTGGAGCGCATCTAGGGCGGGACCTACGGCGCCGGCGACCCCCGGGGCATGTCGCCCCCCCCCCGGCCTACTGGGGCGTCTCCGACCGGCCGAGGGCGCTGGGGGGTTCGGCGACCAGCTCATGCTCGGAGTCACGTCGGTGACGCCGGATCGCCCACACAACGATGAGGGCCACAACGATGACGGCCACGACGATCGCGGCGATCAGGCCCACGGTCTGCTCGACCTTGGCGAACGACCTTCCCGCAAACCAGCCGAGCAGGACCACATAGATACCCCAGATGATGCCAGCAGGTACGTTCCAGAGCACGAACCGCCGATAGGGCATGTGGCTCATCCCGGCCAGTGCGGGGATCGTCGCGCGAAAGAACAGGACAAACCGTCCCAGGAAAACCGCGAATGCGCCGCGCTCACGAATGAAGGTCTGGACCCGTTCCAGGCGGTGCTGGTGACTCCGTAACGGGCGAGTCTGCACGGCGCGCGGACCGAGGTGGTGCCCGACGAAATACCCGACCGAGTCACCGAGAATCGCCGCAAGCACGACGACCGCGATCATCCCGATGACGCTAACCGCGCCTTGGCTGGCGGCCACGCCGCCGAGTATTGCGGCGGTCTCGCCGGGAAGCACAAACCCGACCAAGAGGGCGTCTTCGGCGAAGACCAGTCCGAATACCACGAGGTAGACGACCGTGCCGCCGTGGCCCAGCAGGAAGTGTTGAATCGAGATCACTGCCGATGAGACTAGCCCTGCAGGCGCAAGCGCGCCGCACGACAGGTCGATCGACGACCACGATCAGTCGGGGCGATCCGGGCGCGCATGGCCGAGATCGCGCGGCTAAGCGGCGGGTGCCGGGTCGTCCGCTGGTGGTTTGCCTTCCGGCCCGTCCCCGCTCTTGATCTCGCTGAGCGGGAGATGGATCTCGAGAAACACTTCCTTGCGAAAGACCGAGACCTCACGTGGCGCCTGGATACCGATGCGCACTTTGTCACCGACGACATCGAGGACGGAAATCTCGATGTTGTCACCGATCATGATGCTCTGATGCTTCTTGCGTGTCAGCACCAACATACCCAGAGGCCTCCCTGCGCTCTGCGTTGTGCGGCGATCCGCCGGACGCAGAGTAGTATGCACGGTCGGGCTCTTGCCTCACATGTACTTACGGGGGGGATTAATGCTGTACGGACGTCGCCTGGATCAGGCGTTGGAACACGTGGACGGCTCACGGTATGCACTGGTGCATGCCGTCTCTAAGCGCGCGCGGCAAATCACCCTCTGGCTGACTGCCGACCCTGCAGAGTTGCGCGCCGAGTCTGCTCCGCCGCCTGCCGCAGGCGAACTGATCACGCGCGACCCGGTTGCACTTGCCGAAGCCGAGATTCTTGCGGGCGAGGTCATCGTGCACTGGGATCCCGAGGGTCAGGATGACGTGCTGGAGCAGATCCCGACGGCGGTCGTCGATCCGCTGGAGGAGACACTTCTGCTCGAGAGCCTCACCGAAGACGAAGACGAAGCCGAACTCGGGGTCGAAGACGATGGCGACCTCACACCGGCGCTCGCGCAGGTCCTCGAAGGCGAAGCACCCACCGAAGAGGAAGAGGACGACGCCGGCGACGAAGAGGAAGAAATCGACGTCGCGGCCGAGGAACTGGTGGATGTCAGCCTGGAGGGTCTCGCCGAGCAAGAGGCCGAAAACGACGAGGAAGACGAGTCCTAGACCCGGACCTCCCCGCGCAAAGCGCATTGCGGCGTACACAGACGAACATATGTCCCGACTCGCTTCGCGTGGATACACGCAATTGCGCGCTCGGCGTGATCCCATGCATCAGTGTCGTGCCTACCCAGGCTCCGATCAACCGCGTTTGGAACCTGGGTAGGCACGACAGTTCGGTCTGAGATCCTGCCGAACGTACAGCGCTGCGTGTATCCACGCGAAGCGAGTAGGAGCCCCCGGGCCCTCGACCAGCCGGGAGAAGTCGCGTCATCAAGCCAGAAACACGCCCGTCAGCCGCCGAAGGCGATCTCGCTATCAATCAGCCATGGGGAGGACGATCGGCTACGGGTCAATGCGTATGTGGTCGTGACTTGCGATAGGTCTCCTGGGTTCGCCAGTACCGTCGAAACGAGTGCCGTGTTCCCGTGAATCGAATTGAGCTTCGTCGTGAGCGCTGGAACCGGGCTATTAACGCGAGCCGTGGCGACGAGTCCAGCGCAGGTCGCCGCTGGACCGGTGATTGGGGTCGGACGACCAACACCACGGACGTAGTTCTGCATCGTCGGCGTGAGGAGCGCGCATGCCTTCACCCCTTCTCCTGCATTGAACGCCGCATTGAACTTCTCGACCGTCTGCACCGGCGTAAGTGGACCTGATGAAGCGCCACACCCGGTCACACCAATCATCGTGAGCAACACTGCACCCAGAGCAATCACGCGCTGCGTGTCACCAAGGATCTTCATCGCCAGAAGAGCCTACAAGCACCTGGGGATGCGCAGGATGTTTGTCGATTCGCAAGCGTACGAGCCTCGGCGAAAACGCACACGGCCTTTGGGCTGTCCGGCCGGATTCGCGGGTGCCCAGGACCAAAAGCTCCGGCGGGCCCACGGGTCGTCGGATGCGCATCAGCCCCGCCCCATAACCACATCCATCCGGGTCACTGTGAATTGGTCAACGTGGGCTCTGCGACACGACGCGTTGGGTCGAAGCCAACAACCGAACATCCGCTCTTAGCGCACCCGCTTGTATCCACGCTAAGCGAGTAGGAACATATGTTCGCTACTATGCCCGTCCCATGGCGACCGCTGACGAAATCGAAACGTTCTGCCGTGTGCATGTGAGCGAGTCTGAAGCCGAGCAGCTTGTCGGCTGGATTGCGTGGCGCACCAAGCGCAATCAGGCGCTCGCCGGCGGCGGGGAGCCCCTCGAGCGGCTGCGCCACGCCCTGGTCTACTGGCTCGACGATCACCAGCGCACGCAGTTGCTGATCTGGCTCGAACGGCGGCGGCGGCGCGGTGAAACACTTGTGCCGGAATAGACGTCCACTCTCGCGTACCCGCGCAGACGCACGGGGCCCGAGGCGGTACCCTCAATGATGAGGAGGATGCGACCATCGACGAGATCTGGACCGCCGAACTGACCAACCCCTTCGGGACCGTTGTTGTTGCGGCAACCCGCGAGGGTCTCGTGCGAATCGCATTCACCGATGACGACCGCACCGACCTCGCGCGGGAGCTGGCGGAGATCGGCGTGCCACGTGACGACCCCGGCAAACTCGCGCCGGCACTGACATGGATCGCGTCAGCCATTGCCGACGGCCCCTGCGAACCCCTACCGGCCTATGACCTGCGACTGGTACGGACCGCGTTTGCCCGTGATGTCCTGACGGCGCTCAGCACGGTCGCCCCGGGGGTCACCATGAGTTATTCGGAACTTGCCGCAGCCGCGGGATATCCTCGCGCGGTACGCGCGGCGGCGCACGTCTGCGCAACCAACCCACTCCCCCTGGTGATCGGCTGCCACCGCATTATCCGCAGCGACGGGACGATCGGCGAGTACGGCGGCGGAGCGGCTCTTAAGCTGCACCTGCTCAACTGCGAGGCGGCCGCGGGTCATCCCGAGATGCCGACCGGGCGCGGCTGACGCTGGGGCGCGTGCACCGTCACGTCCTCGTGGGAGTGCATCCCCAGCGCCGCGATGTGCGACATTGCAGCCGTGGGAGAACGCGAGGTGACCTTTGCTGATCTTGCCCGGGAGCCGGAGGCCGTCGCGCGGGATCTGCTGACCTGGCAGCGCGGCGACCGCGATGAGGCCGTCTCCCAGACCCTGGCCGCGAGTGCCCGGGAAACGCACGGCAAGGCGATGACGCTCTGGCTGTGGACCGGTCATCTCCCCGACCAGACGCCCATCTGGATCCTTCCGGTCCCCATCGGCCACGCGCGCGCGTTCTCGCCGCACGGACCGGCGCGCGTGCTGGTCGGCATTGTCGGTGCGGCAATCGATGCCGGCGCCGACCCGACCGCGCTTGGCCTGCGCGACTGGAACGGCTGGGTGGGCATTGAGACCCCCGGGGCCGACCCCGACCTGGCGGCCCTGGCGATTGCCGAGCGGATCCCCGACGCGGTGCGCATTCAACTGGCACTCCTGCCCGGGCCGGTCGTCAACGCTCCTGAGCTCGATCTTGGACGTGCACGAGGCCGGAGCGGGTTGGCCACGCTGGCGCAAGCCGTCGGCGCTCACCCCGTCGAGGTCGCGATCGCCCTGGCGGCCCGTGGCCAGGCGCTGGATATCGACGCCAACGATCCCGACATGGTGCGCAATGTGCACAACTGGGGCCTTTCGGGTGACCCCCTCCCGGACGAACCCGATGAAGATGACGCGCTCGTCGGAATCGGTGACGACCCATGCCCGCGTCGACGGCACGCACGTCGGGTCCTGCAGCGCCTCCTGCGCATGGGCAAGGTCGGGGTGAACTACCACACCGCCGTCGACCACCTCTACCGCGGGGTCCCCGCCGATCAGCGCCACGAGGCAATGGCGGTCGGAGAGGCCCTGATTCGCGCCGGGCTGCTCGGCGAAAAGCCCAGCGTCGGCCAACGGCATGTCTACCTCCGACGCGACTCTCTCGCGCAGATCCACGCGTTGATCGAACGGGGGGTCTCGACCGCGCCCGAGCTCAACGAGCTGTGGACTGCGCCGCCGCCGGCACCCCGATCGCTGCCCCCCAACCGCCCCGCCTAGCCGCGACCGCGACCCCGAGCGTCGGTCGCGAGCCGCGACATCCGCGCGAAACCCGCATCGAGTGCAATCGCAGGGTCCCAGGCATTGGGGTCGCCCGGCGCAAACCGCGCGGCGAGCTCGAAATACCACTCACTCGAGCCGCGATACGCGCGGGTCAGTTCGGCGATGTTGAACGTGATGCCAAGCCGGCGACGCAGTTCGTCCATGACGGCGAATGCCAGCTCGTTGCGCAGATCCCGCGACGGCGACGAATCCACACTCATGCGGCGTAGCCCCTCCTCCCAATCAAAACGGGCCGCGGCAATCTCCGAGTCGCTACTGGTCACGTGTCGCCTTTGGGGCTGCGCAGCAGATGGCCGGCCAGCTGAGATCGGTGCGCGCGGCGATCCAATCGCCGATCGGGCTGCCCCCGACCGCCAAGGCAAACGCGAGATGCGCATGGAGGCACTTGACCCGCGCAGGGTCACGTGTGCCACCGATATTGAAGCCGGCATGCAACGCACGATGACGTGCGTTGGCGACCAGGATACGCCCGGTCATCTCCGGATCCGATTCCAGCGCGCGGACCCCGCCGGCCGCCTCGAGTCGGCTCACCGCCTCGCCCAAGGCGCGACAGGCCAGCCAGTAGCGCGTCGGGAACGGTCGCCCGCGCAGGTCCACCGGCTCGTTGGCCAGCACCGCCGGCCCATCGCCCGGGCAGCGCACCGCAACCGAATAACGCGTGAACGGCGCCCGCCCGATCAGGCGCTCGACAACAGACGGGTCAGGAAGCTCCGGGGAGTCGGCGCAGCAGCTCACCGTCGGGCGCCGAGTGCGGCGACCGCGGCTTGGGAGTCACAAAATCGATGACGAATCCCTGCTCGCCGGGACGCAGCATGCCGATCTCGCGGGCCCGTGTCTCCAGGATCGCCGGCTGCTGCAGCTGGGTGAGTTCGCTTGCCAGAGTGGTGCGCTGCGCCTGCAGTCCGGTGAGCCCGATCTCCTGGGACCGAAGCGTGCTTTTCTGCGACAGGTATCCACGGACGGGCCCGATATAGGTCAACGCCACCGCCGTAAACAAACCCGCAATGACGATGTTGCGTGGAGAAGGCGTGGAAGCGCTCCGGAGGCGTGTGTCGGCCGGGATGGCCGTCCCTGGACTCTAGGTACGCGCCCGACCCGTCCGATCCTTCCCGCCTGCACACAAAAAGCACCCAATAATCAGGGGCAGAGTGTCCCGGTCGCAGCGCGCTACCGCGCCAGAACGGCGCCTGCCCCGGAATAGGTTGCCGCCGGGCCGAGGAGTTCTTCGATGCGCAGCAGCTGGTTGTACTTGGCAACCCGCTCGCTGCGCGACGGCGCCCCAGTCTTAATCTGGCCGCATCCCGTCGCCACGGTCAAGTCAGCGATAAATACATCCTCGGTTTCGCCCGAACGGTGCGACACCATCGCCGCGAAGCCGGCGCGCTCGGCCAGCTCCATGGTGGCGAGGGTCTCGGTCAGGGTGCCGATCTGATTGAGCTTGATCAGGATCGCGTTGCTCGCGTGACGATCGATGCCCATCTGGAGTCGGTCGACGTTGGTCACAAACAGGTCATCCCCGACCAGCTGGACGCGATCGGCGAGCCGCTGGGTCAGCAGCTGCCAGCCTTCCCAGTCCTCCTCGGCCATGCCGTCCTCGATCGAGATGATCGGGTAGCGGTCACACAACTCCACCCAGTATTCGCAGAGCTCGACCGAACTCAACACGCGCCCCTCTCCCTCGAGGTGATACGCGCCATCGCGCCACAGCTCGGTCGTCGCGGGGTCCAGCGCGAGAGCGATCTCGGCGCCCGGGCGGTAGCCCGCCTGCTCGATGGCCTCCACGATGATGTCCAGGGCCTGCTGGTTGCTCTCAAGGTTGGGTGCGAATCCGCCCTCATCGCCAACCGCGGTCCCAAGGCCTCGGGCATGCAGCACCCGCTTGAGCGTGTGATACACCTCGGAGCCCATCCGCAGCGCGTCGGAAAAGTTGCGTGCCCCGATCGGGGCCACCATGAACTCTTGCAGGTCGACCGAGTTGTCGGCGTGGGCGCCGCCGTTGAGGATGTTCATGAACGGCACCGGGAGCCGATGGGCGCGGGCGCCACCGAGATACCGGAACAATGGCAGGCCTGCCTCATGAGCCGCCGCCTGCGCCACCGCGAGCGAGCAGCCAAGGATCGCGTTCGCCCCCAGGCGCCCCTTGTTGGAGGTGCCGTCGAGCTCGATCATGGTGCGATCCACGACCGACTGGTCGGTCGCCTCCAACCCGATCAGGACACCCGCCAGCTCGTCCTCGACGTTGGCGACGGCCTTGAGCACGCCCTTCCCCGAGTACACGCGAGCGTCGCCGTCGCGCAGTTCGACCGCCTCAAAGGCACCCGTGCTCGCACCCGACGGCACTGCTGCGCGGCCCGAGGACCCGCTCGCGAGCGTCACTTCGACCTCAACGGTCGGCTGACCGCGAGAGTCCAGGATCTGACGGGCATGAACGGCGGCGATTTGCGACATCGGCTCCCTCGCATTTGGCGTCCCTACAGAGGCCGCATTAGTCTACGTGCCGCACAAGGTGGCCGCCTGAGCCAAAAATCGCCATGACCGCCGAACCCGCGCCCGCGCGTCGCCCGGCACGTCACTGCGCCCGAGGCAGCCCTTACGGGCCGGCAGGCAGCACTATGCGCAGCGTGGTCCGCGCAACATCGACCTGCGCCTCTGCCCGCCCCCGATGCGCCTCGGCGATCAAGCGCACCATCAACAGTCCCAGCCGCGGCGCCAAGAGCGCCCGCGCGTCGCTGATATTCGTCGGGGCTCGTCCGTCCAGGAGCGCATCCAGGCTGCGCGCATCGAGTGCCATTCCCTGATCGGAGACCTCGATCGCGATTCCATCCGAGACCGCGTGCACCGCACAGACCACCGAGCACTTGGGTGGCGAGAACATGATGGCGTGCTCGAGCAGGCAATCGACGGCCCGACCCAGCGTTGCGCCATCTCCCACCACGCTGCAACGGGCGCCGAGCCGCATTTCAAGTCGCACTCGGCGGGATACCGCCAAACTCGTCGCCTGCTGCACCCGTCCCCTGACGATGTCCGCCAGATCGACCATGCCGAGCGCGTGGTGCTGGGCGGGCAGTTGGGTAATCGTCACGAGATCGTCGACGAGGTCGGTCATCCTGCGTGTATGGAAGACCGCAGATTCGAGCATGTGCTGCTGGTTGGGGCCCAATTGCCCGGCGTCACCGTCAATGAGCAGCTGCAGATACCCGCTGACCACGGTTGCGGGAGAGCGGAGCTCCTCCGCGGCGAGTCCCACCAAATCGGAGGTCAGGTAGGTGTTCTGGCGGGCCGCCAGGGCACGGGCGAGCGATGCACGGGCTTCGTCGAGCTCGGTCTCCAGGCGCGCAATCCGCGCAGCATCGCTGTCCTGCGACCGCGCCTCGGATACCCCGGATCCAGATGGCGTGCGTTCCACACAGCCTCTATCGGCCGGTCACCGCAAAACCTTGTGCGACGGGGGTCCCGCGGGCGCTAATTGCTGCGGACGGCCTCGTACCAGCGCAACTGCGCCTGAGGATCAAGCGACTCGAAGCGCTCGCCGGCCGCGGCTGCGTCCTCGGCGGCCCGCTCGACCCGCCGCCGGAAGCGCTGCGCAGTACCCCGCAGTGCGACCTCCGGATCAGCCGACAAATGGCGGGCGACGGCGACCGCCGCGAACAGGACATCACCGAGTTCCGCGGCGCTTGGGTCCTGGCAGAGTTCGGCAACTTCTTCGTGGAGCGCCGCAAGGGCATCTGCGATGCCGGCGTACGTGAATCCGACCGCAGCGGCCCGCTTTTGCGCTTTCGTCGCAAATGCGAGTGCCGGCAGACCCGGCGGCAGATCATGAAAAATCCCCTGATCCGACCGCTCGGCACGCTTGCTGGCCTCCCACATATCCAATACGCGAGCCGCATCTTCGGCCTGCGCGTCCCCGTAGACGTGCGGGTGGCGACTGATCAGCTTGTCGGCCTGGCCCGTGGCGATGGTGCCCAGATCCCCGTGGGACTGCTCCTCGAGCAACTGGGCCAGAAAGACCGACTGAAACAGCAGGTCGCCGACCTCATCGAGCTGCTTGGCCGGGTCGCCGGAGGCGACCGCATCGGCAACCTCAAACGCCTCTTCAATGGTGTACGGGACAATTGACGGGATCGTCTGCTCGCGATCCCACGGGCAGTCGCGGCGCAGACGGCCACCGACCTGAACCAGGCGCGCCACCTGGGCGCCGATCGCCCGCCCACGCAGAATATCCCGCGACGGCACCGTCGACGCCGACGGGATGAGCTGCGCCAGGCGATATGCCTCGGGGTCGGCGGCGGCGACCACCGCGGCGGCGGGGAGCGAGTCGAGTCCGCCGATGGGCTCATACTCGATGCCGACGAGCGCGGCCACCCACTCCTCGTCCGGGCTCGCCACGAATACATTCGTTGCGATCCGCAACATCTCAAGCGAGGCGGCCGGAACCGACGCGGCGTCGCCCGGACCGAGGCCAACGACCCGGATCACCCGGTGGTCGCGGCTCCGGTGGAGGTCGTCTGGGGCTCCAGACTCGAGGATGCGTACTTCGTCTGGCTGTCCCAGCCGGCCAGGGTCGTGGTCACCCACGCCTGATATGCGTTCGTGCGCGCGGACGCCAGCTGGCTCTTGATGATCCCGGGCAGCGCCGCCGCCTCTGAAACGTCATGGGCCGCGATGATCTTGGTCACGTAGATGATGTGCCAGCCGTACTGGGAGTGCACCGGCTGGGAGATCTCGCCAGCCTTGAGCCCGAACGCCGCCTTGCCGAATGGTGCAACCACCTCGGCCTCGGTGATCGCCCCGAGCTTGCCGCCCTGCGCCTTGCTGCCCGTGTCGGTGCTGTACTTCTTGGCCAGGCTCGCAAAGTTCGCCGGGGTGACCTCGGCGCGGATCTTTTTGGCTTCCGCCTCGGTCTTGACCAGGATGTGCGAGACATCCCGGGTCTCGGGCACGTTGTACGTGGACGTGTGTGCCGCGTAGTAGGCCTTCGCGTCCGCAGCGGTAAACGTGGCGCCCCGCTCGACGTTGGCCTGGATCTTCTGCTGCTGCAACCCGGCCTTGACCTGTTCACGCGCTTCATCGAGCGTGAAATCCAGGCTCGCCAGATATTGGGTGAGCTTTGACTGCGAGCCGGCGAAGCGCTGCTTGGCGAGTGCGTTGAGCTGGGCGGTGATCTCGGCGTCCGAGACCGCGCACGGCCGGCCGCACTTGGCGGCTTCGAATGCGACGATCTGCAGCTGAATCAGCTGCTGGAGCGACTGCTGTTCGGCGGATGTGTAGCTCGCCGAACCGGCCGTCGGGAATGTCTGGCCCTGGGAACTTGCGCTCGCCGCCAACTGGTCCATGTAGCGGGTCAGCTGTGCCTGGGTGATCTGTGCATCGCCCACCTGCGCGACGACTCCGCTCGGCAAGCCGCTACTGCCACAGGCGGACAACAGCACCACGCTCAACGCGAGAAGGATCCCGAGGGCGACCGCGAGCGAGCGACGAGAGGTGGCGGGCAGACGAGAGGAAGGTCCCAAGACGGCCGGAATCGTAGCATGCCCTCTCGGTATGGCACCCGCCGCGCCGGTTCTGTGCCGACCAGGCGTGCCGATCGTCACGCGGGACCCGCCAGCGCCCCAAGGGCCGCGAGCAACTCGTCTGCCGCGGCGACCCGCTCGGCAGGCGCGGACGGCGCCGGAATCGACACGCTGCCCTCGCGCGAGTCGTACATGGCACGGGCATGACCCTCCCGAAGTGCCCGCAGCTGCTGGCTGGTCAGGCTCACGGGCCCCACCACGACACGGCCGCCGCGAATCGTGACCTGGCCACTCCCGAGTTCCCGCAGCCGCACCCGCAATTGCTGGACCGCCAGCAAGGCCCGTACGCCGCTCGGAATCGGGCCGAACCGGTCGGTGATCTCCTCGCCAAGCACCCCGATGGCCTCGAGGTCGTGGGCCAGCGAGATGCGACGATGCAGCTCGATCTTGGCCGCCTCGAACGGGACATAGTCCGCCGGGATGTACGCGGAGATCGGAATCTCGATCCGCACATCGCGCTCGGGTATCGGCGATCCCTGGCCGAGGGCGACCGCTTCTTGGAGCATCTCGACATACAGCTCGAACCCGATCGCCGCGACATGCCCGGTCTGCTCATCGCCGAGCAGGTTGCCGGCGCCACGGATCTCCAGATCCCTCATCGCGATCCGTAGCCCGCTGCCCAGTTCGGTGTAGTCGGCGAGCGCGCGGAGGCGGGCCGCCGCATCACGGGTCAACCCGGCCTCGTCCAAATAGAGCAGGTAGGCGTGAGCGGTCACGTTGCTGCGCCCGACCCGTCCACGGATTTGGTAGAGCTGCGAGAGGCCCAGCTGGTCGGCGCGCTCGACGATCAGCGTGTTGGCCTGAGGGATGTCCAGGCCGCTCTCGATGATGCTCGTCGCGACCAGGACATCCGCATCGCCGCGGATGAAGGCCAGCATCACCTCTTCGAGCTGATGCTCGGGCATCTGACCATGGGCAACCAGCACCGTCAGCTCGGGAACCAGTGCCTGGACGCGCTCTGCGGCATTGGCGATGGTCTCGACGCGATTGTGCAGATAGAAGCTCTGACCGCCCCGCTCCTTCTCGCGGCGCAGCGCCTCCTGCACCATCTGCTCCTGGTACTCGCCGACGTGCGTCGCGATGGGCCGCCGCCCGTGGGGCGGTGTCTCGATCACGCTGATCTCCCGCAATCCCGACAGCGAGATCTGGAGCGTGCGCGGGATCGGCGTGGCGCTCATCGCCAGCACGTCGACCCTGACGCGCAGCTGCCGCAGCGCCTCCTTCTGGGCGACCCCGAAACGCTGCTCCTCGTCGACGATCACCAAACCGAGATCCGCAGGCTGCACGTCCATCGACAGCAGGCGATGGGTCCCCACCAGGATGTCGAGCCGCCCCTCGCGAAACCTGCCCAACACCTCGCGCGTCTCCGCGGGGGAGCGAAAGCGGTTGACCAGATCCACGCTCACGGGAAGCTCGGCGAATCGCTCCCGAAACGTCGTCGCGTGCTGCTGGGCAAGAATTGTCGTGGGCACCAGCACCATCACCTGCTTGCCGGCGACTGCGGCTTTGAACGCTGCGCGCATGGCAATCTCGGTCTTCCCGAACCCGACGTCGCCACAGATCAGCCGGTCCATCGGGCGCGCGCGCTCCATGTCGTCGTAGACCGCATCGATCGCGCGCTGCTGATCGGGGGTCTCCCGGTGCGGGAAGCGCCGCTCAAGCTCGGCCACCCACTCGTCGTTTGGCGGGAAGGCAAACCCCTCGACCCGCTGCCGCGCCTCGTAGAGCTGGATCAGCTCGCCGGCCATTTCCCGCACCGCCGCGCGTGCACGCGCCTTGATTTTGTCCCAGGCCTTGCCGCCGAGCCGGGACAGCGTCGGCGCGGACCCGTCGGCGCCGACATAGCGGGTAACTTTCTCGAGCTGATCGTGCGGGACAAAGACTCGGTCGCTGCCCGCGAACGCAAGCGCCAGATAATCGCGGGTGACGTTGGCGACGGTGCGGGTCTCGAACCCCGTCAGGCGGCCGATTCCATGGTCCTGATGGACGACATAGTCGCCGACCCGCAGATCCATGAAGCTCGCCAGACGGCGCCCGACCACCGGGCCGCGCTCGGCCGCCGCACGGCGGCGGCGCAGGATGGCCGTCTCGGGAATGACCGCCACCGAAAGCGCACGCGAGAGCATTCCCTCGCGCACGCCGAGTGGTGCGAACCCGACTACGCCCGGCTCGGGCAGCTGGCCCGGCTCGAGGATGACCGGCGTGATGCGATCACAGCGCATCGCCGCCCGCTCCATATCACCGCGGCGGTCGAACGTCACCAGCACGCGCTGGCCGTTGCGCGCCAGACGGGCCAGTTCCCCTTCGGCCTCCGCCTGTCCACGGGTAGCAAAACGCGCCTGGACCGCGTCAAAGATCGCCTCGGCCCCTGCGGGCGGAGCCAGGTCGAGGACTGCCCGCTCATCCAACTGCGCGACGAGGGCCGACGGCTCGCTCAGCGCGCCTGCGGCGGCCTCGTCGGCGAACCGCTCACGAGCAGCGCGGACGGCTGCGGCGTGCTCGGTCGGGGCGAGCCGGATCATGGCCGCGCCCAGCACCCGCGCATCATCGAGCGGCCCGACCAACGCCTGATCCCCGACGGGCTCGGCGGCCGCCCACACCAGCACCCGTTCGAGCGGGCGGATCGTGCGCTGGGTAAAGGGCGAAAAGGCCCGCACGCTCTCGACCTCGTCCCCGAAGAACTCAATCCGAATCGGCAGATCTGCGGTCGATGGGTAGAGGTCGATCAGCCCCCCCCGAACCGCGACTTCGCCGCGCTCTTCGACTTGGGCAGTCCGCTCGTACCCCAGCGCAACCAGACGCTCGAGCACCTGTTCAATCGAGGTCTGGTCCCCTGTGGCGATCCGCAGCGGATCGGGCCAGAGTTCGCGGGGCGCGATCAACTCCTCGAGCGCGGGTGCCCCGACGACGACGATCGCCCCGGGGCGCTCCGCAGACGCAAGCGCCCGCGCGCGCTGGCCGACCAGGTGCGGAGATGCGCCGATGGGGCCGTCCAGCGGGACGCCGCGCGAAGGATAGAGAGCCACCGCGGCCCGACCGAGAATCGCCTCGAGGTCGATGGCCAGGTCCCGGGCCTCGTCGTCTTCTGCGCAGACCGCCAGCAACGGACGATTGACTCGGCGCGCCAAGGCTCCCAGCACGAAACTCCAGGCCGGACGACCCACCGCGATGCGCCCGACCGACTCCCCCACAGCAAGCCGCGCTGCCGCTCCGGCAAGTGCCGGGACCCCCATCAACAACTCATCGAGGGAGTTCGCCACCGGACGACTACTCACCATCGGTGGCCTCGCCGAGGTCGGGGGGATCGCCCTGCTCGGGAGAGACGGCATCCCGCCGCTCGGCGCGCTCACGCGCGCGCTCGCCCGGCGAACGCGCGTGGAATCTGGCAATCGTCGCCGCGAATCCCTCGGAGACCGTCGCCTGGGTCATGTCGAGCGCCTGCCCGATCAGCGCCTCAACCTCGGCACGCGCTTCGGAGAACCTGGCCAGCACCCACGCCGCTTCATCGCCCCGGAAATCCGCCGTTTGGCGACCGATACCGACCCTGATCCGCAGGAAATCGCGAGACCCCAGCCCCTGCTCGACCGACCGCAGGCCGTTGTGCCCCCCGGAACCGCCGCCGCGCTTGCCGCGCACGACGCCAAAGGGAAGATCAATCTCATCGTGAATAACCAGGACCTGCTGGGGCGCCAGATGCAAGCTGCCCGCAGCTGGGCCCACCGAGCGTCCGGACTCGTTCATGAAGGTGTGGGGTACCAGCAGCGCCAGAGGTCCGCGCGGTCCGCGGGTGTCCCAATAGGTCCCGGCAAACCGGGTCGTGGGCCGTCCCGCGTCCAGCCGCTGCACAAGCTGGGTCAGCACCATCACGCCGACGTTGTGACGGGTGCCCGCATATTTCGGACCAGGGTTCCCCAGTCCGACGACAAGGCGAATCGCATCGTCGGGCTCGGGTGAACGCGTCATCGACGTCATCCACGCAAGCCCACGTCGCGAACTCTTCGAGGAGGGAAGCCTGGCCGCACCGGAAGTTGGGTGCGGCACGTCAACTACTCCCCGGATTCGGCCTCCGCACTACCGGCCTCGTCGGCACCAGACGTACTTTCCTCGGGTTCATAGGCGCGCGTGTCGGCCACGAACACCTCGATGTGCTCGGCCTCCCGCTCGACGATACCCGACGAAATCTCCTGGGCGTCCGCTGGGCGGAAGTCGACGTGGGTGATTCCTCCGCGAACCGGATCAAGCTGCCATTCGGTCAGTACGGTCGGCTGGGCAGGCCCTCCGGCAACCGACAGCGAGATGACGCTCGTGCGGCCGTCGGCGGAAAACAGCACCCGGCGCAATTCCCGCTCGTTGAGGCAAATCGGCAGCGAGTCACCGGGCTTCTGGTACAGCACGCCGGGGACGAGGCCTTCCTTGCGAAGGCGTCGCGAGGGGCCGTTTCCGAACTCGCTGCGGGGCTGGGCTTCTACGGTGTGATTGGCCATGCTGGTGTGCGTCCTCGTTCATCCAGGTCTGGGGCGACCGCGGATGATAGCCGACGCGCGCGTCTGTTGCGGCCATACGCCCACCACGAGCCGTTGCGGCGTGCCTCCACCTGTACATCAGGACCCAGGCCTCACGTTGCGGACACGCGCCGTCTGCCGCCGACGCCCCCGCGATGGCCCGTCAGAGTTCACCCGCCGGCCGGGGGCGTCAGAAAGACGACGGAAATGACCCCCTCGGGTGTGTATGTCGCGTGCAG
>Ga0182030_10000682_pt1 | contig 65756 bp, 59 predicted proteins | sample 812S3MmetaG_FD_121299 | JGI IMG/M metagenome (GOLD analysis project Ga0182030, IMG submission 121299) | Permafrost microbial communities from Stordalen Mire, Sweden - 812S3M metaG (Illumina Assembly) | ecosystem: Environmental > Terrestrial > Soil > Wetlands > Permafrost | place: Sweden... | reverse complement strand
GCGTTGCCGTTCGCGTCCGTCGTCACCGTCGCGCTCCCAACTATCGCCCCTGTGCCGCTCGATATCGCGAACGTCACCGACTGGTTAGAGACCGGGTTCCCGTTCGCGTCCGTTATATGTGCTTGAACGCTATTGGTCGAGCTGCCGTTCGCCGTCGCCCCTGTCGTCACCACGCTCAATGCCGTCGTCGGGGACGTTGTGCTCGGCGCCCCTGCCACGAACGCCACTGTCGCTGGGCTGCCGTTAGGTATATTGCTGCCCCCCACTGCCGCTGTCACCCCCACGCTGCCCGCGACCGTGCTGGTCAGTGTTATTATTGCGTTGCCGTTCGCATCGGTCGTCACCGTCGCGCTCCCAACTATCGCCCCTGTGCCGCTCGATATCGCGAACGTCACCGACTGGTTGGGTATTGCATTGCCATAAGCATCCGTTATGTGCGCCTGCACGCTATTGGTCGAGCTGCCGTTCGCCGTCGCCCCTGTCGTCACCACGCTCAATGTACACACAGAGGGATCCGGCAGGCCTGGAACAAAAGTGACAAGCGCAGGGCTACCGAAAATAATAGCTTGACCAGCTACTTTTGCAGTTATCGATACTATACCCGCTAACGTGCTGGTGAGTGTAATAACTGCATTGCCGTTTGCATCTGTTTTGGCAACTGTACTGACACCTCCGGCACCTCCGTTAATAACGAACGAAACATCCTGGTTCACAACAGGATTTCCAGATGAATCAACAATATGTGCTTCTACGCTATTCGTAGCGGTTCCATCGGCAACAGCAAAATTTGTCAGTATAATTAACTGTGTGGCCGGATTTGCCACATCAGGGCCTCCAAAACTCCCGGAAGCATTTCCATATCTTATGGGTGAAGCTATTATTTCTGAGCTTAGGCCTGATATTAAAAAAAATACCGCCATAAAAACAGAAAATAAGCTTTGAAAGCCAATTGACTTTTTTTGTGATGGCAGAGGTTTTACATAGGGCCTTATAAAACCTGGCGTAATTATAAGAGATTTATATTGGTGCATAGTTATCTGATTTTGCAGCAGCACTTCTATTTCGAGAAATGCGCAGCCGCTTGATTGCGCCAGAATACGATTTATTGTAGTGACGAAATCTCATATCCGGGGCGATTGTCGAACCTTAAACTTATAACTTTGGGATTGACCTTTAGAAATCAATGGGCATTGAGGTCGTAGAATGGAATAGGATTTCATGATATTGGAATTAAAATTGTTTTAAGAATATCTGATTCAGCTAGTTCTCATTTTGTCAAATTTTTCAAAGCGAAAAAAGAGACAAAATTTCTTAACAGAGCCAGCATAAAGATATATTTTTTACAAAAAATTTAATAATTAAAAGGCTTTTTTCAAGCTTCTTTTCTTCATTATCATCTTAATTCTTATAAAAAAAAGCGTGATTCTCTCATAACCAAATATATATAACTGCATTTGATGGTTTTTAGTGTGCCAGATTAACTGAAACTTATAATAAAATAGGTTTTTCAACTAGGCGCCCATCGCAGATCAGCAAGAAGTAAGAAATTATACTTATCGACTATTAAATACTGGCAATATATTTTTGTTTATAGCGCTTTTTCATCGCCTTTTATTTAAATCCTTAATACAAATAGTTTGTGCACGCTACAAATGCAGGAAGTGTTTTTTTGGTGCATATATTAATGTTTCCATAATAAATAAGGATAAATACTAATGTCAGTTTTGCCCGGAGACGGCAAACTGTTTAATGAGAAAGCCTAAGCTGTAATAATCTGAAATTTGCACCTATTCAATTGACAGCGAGCAATAGCTGTTGCCGGTTATTTCCAAAAATGCAGGTCTTTTTAAATCAACCCTGTATTCAAAGCATATCTCGTGAGATCTGAATTGGTTTTCAAGTTCATTTTATCAAGTATCCTTGCACGATAAGTGCTGATGGTAGTTGGGCTTAACGAAAGCATATTAGCAATTTCCAAGACTGGTTTTCCCGACGCCAGTAATTTCATTACGTCAAATTCCCGATCTGTAAGCAACTCATGGGGCGCTTTATCGGTATCAACGCTCAGATCATTGGCCAGCTTTTCGGCAGTAGAGGCTGTGATATATTTTCTGCCCTGAAGAACTCGCTGCACAGCTTTTACCAATTCTGTTGGTGCAGTATCTTTATTAATGTATCCTGAAGCACCGGCTTTTAAAACTCTTGTCGCATACTGATCTTCGGGGTATATGCTGAGGACAAGCACTGGTATTTTTGGCAGATATTGCTTTATTTCACGCAATGCCTCCAAGCCGCTTCTTCCCGGCATAGACAGATCTGTTATAATGACATCCCATTCTGAATTCAATGATTTCTTAAAAAGGGTATCTGCGTCGCCAACTTCTTCGATATGAGCCGAAGGATATTCTTCCAGTAAAATTTCTTTCAGCCCTTTTCTGAGTATTGCATGATCATCTGCTATTAAGATACGCATACTTAAATATTTATTCTTGATCGTTTATTGGAACATTTATTGCCAGCATAACTCCTTTTCCAGGAGCATTATTAATTTCTAAATGACCGCCCATCATCAGCGTTCTTTCTTTCATACCAAATAGCCCCAGCGTTTTTTGAGCCTTTGCTTCATACTTTTCAAAACCTCTTCCATTATCCTGAATACGCAAAACAAGCTCCTGGCCTATTACCCTTAAACTGATTTCAACCAAGGTTGCATTTGCATGACGGGCTATATTTGTGAGCGCTTCCTGAAATATCCTGAACAACCCGGTAGCAACAGGCTGATCTAAGACCAGTCTTTCCTTATTGCAAACAAAATCAACCGCAATCTTGTATCTTTTTTTGAACTCCTCGGTTTGCCATTTCAAAGCTTCAATCAGTCCGAGATCGTCTAAAATACCTGGCCGCAACTGAGTGGATATTCTTCGGATAGACTTTACTGTTTCGTTGATCATCGAAATGATGCCATTCAATCTTTGCATTACTTCATCATCGGACTGGATTTTTTTTGCAATCCAAGATACATCTATTTTAATTGCAGTTAGCTGTTGGCCAAGATCATCATGTATCTCACGTGCCATATTTGATCGCTCCTCTTCACGAATATTCTGAAGGCTTGCAGCAAGAGCACGTAGCTGTTCATTTATTTGCTTTATTTCCAACTCCGTCTTTTTAGCATCCGAAATATCCCTTCCGATGGAAGCTATAAAACCAGACGTCCCATTCCAGGGCTTTTCAATAAGCATTACCTGCGAGACCTGGATTTCTTTCTGATCTTTACCTATCCATACTGCTTCTCCACGCCAAATTCCCTGAACAAGGGCAACGGGAAAAATATTTTCTGTGAAATACGCACGACCCTGAGCGGTCAAATAATCCAGAAATCCTTTTTGAGGCAGTTCTTCCGATTCTTCATGTTGCCAGAATTTCCGTGCAGCCTTATTAACATAGATGGTTTTAAATTCCAAATCTGACAAGGTCACCAAGTCTGAAGTATTCTCCAAAACTGTGGCCAAACGCCTATTCTCCTCCTGAGTTTTCAGCAAAAGAGTTATGTCGTTGGCAAGCAAAAGCATAGAGTTGGCATTTTTAAAAAAAATATCGCGATCAGTTATCTGTACATCAACAAAATATCCATCCTTTCTTTTATGTTTTGCAATAGATGTGTTTTCGTCGGTAGCTATCAGGTATTTATATTTGTCAAATAAAATATGCCTGTCTTCCTCAGGCTGGATATTTGTAAGGTTGAGAGAAAGAAACTCATCTCTTGCGTATCCATACTGCTTTAAAGCAGCGTCATTTACATCAAGAAATCGTTTTGTTTCTTTATCACAAATCATCATCGGCAAAGGATTATCCTTAAATAATTTCCAGTATTTTTCTTCATTTTCTTTGTGTGACCGTATCGCTTTTTTATCCTCCGAAATATTTTTTTCCATTGCCAGATAAAAAGTAATTGCAGACAGAATCGTTATAATGCTGCAAATAAGAAAGGCGCTAAATAATCCGCGATGTGCCAGCATTGTTTGTTGAAAGTTACGATAAGCATAAAAAAAAATAAAACCCATGCATGCAAATGCAAGTATAATTGACAGCAATGCAATTTTTTTTATGCGATTTTTCATTACGATTGAATAACATCTGGTTTACAGGTGTAGCACAATTTTAAAATATACATATGGATAGCTTTGCAGGCACAATGATTAAATATTTTAAACTGACCTTTAAAACTGAAAAACTTGCTTTTGTTGAGATGCCGGGATTTGAAAAAAGGAGAACTTTCTTTTAATAAAGCTTTTACGCCTGATAATCCAGTTTTTTATTACACTACCATACAGCACAATCATTTATGCAATTTAATAAACTTTACAATCAGGCGTGATAAGAAATTTTCCAGTTGCTCCATCATGCACAGTTTCAAAGAAAATCCATACCTGTAATGAAATTAAAAAGGAAATATGTAATTAAAGGGAAAAAAGTGTGAAACGGCATTTGCTCTATGTGAAACAGGTTTTTTGGGCGTAAAAGCAGTAAAAAAACCTAATCAATCAATTTATTATTTACCCTTTGCATGAATGCCGGCTTAAAATAAGGGCTGATCGGTATAGGGCTTATATGCGTTGATAGCGTTAGCTCACTGTTTTGTACAGTAGCGATTTTCTTAATGGAGACAATATAAGATTTATGCACACGGATAAAACCCTTCTTTGGCAAAAGGTCTTCCAATTCGCGGAGCGTGAAGTGAGAAAAGACTACTTTGTTTCTGATATGAAATGCCACATAATTGCTTTTCCCTTCTATAAAATCTATGTCTGATAAGTCCACCCTGATCATTTTGCCTTTATATTCTGTTTTAATAAAAATATAGTCGTTGGCAATCTCATTTTCATTCATCAAAAAGGTAGAACCAGCTATTTTTTTTATAGCACGATGAACAGCCCTTTCAAACCTGTCGAACGAAATGGGCTTCATCAGATAATCGATCACATCCATATCATAGCTGGCAACAGCAAATTCAGAATATGCCGTGCAAAAAATAACTTTTGTATCTTTTTTCAAATGTTTGATCAGTTCAATCCCATTCATCTCATCCATTTGTATATCCAGAAAAACAAGATCTACATTTTGCTTTCTGATCATCCCTATGGCCTGCATGGGATTAGTGTATGCACCCAATAATTCTAACGAAGGGATTCGCTTTACATAGTTTTGAATTACATCAATAGCCGGCTGCTCATCATCAATAATGAAACACTTTGTCATCCCTAATTTTTAATGCTTAGCTCAAAAGTATAAAAATCCTGCTCATTGGTAGCTTTCATCTTATAGTTATCATTAAAAGAAGCATCAAGCCTTTTACTCAAATTAGTCATCTCTATTCTAATGGAAGAAAGCAGGATGCTATTTTTCTTTTTTTATAAAGTAATAAAAAAAATCTCTTCAGGTCTCAGCACTAAGTTTATCAACAAAGAGTGCTGGTTGTTGTTCAAATCAATATACCTGAAATCGTTGTCAACAAATGTTATCAGAGAAAAGAGGCAGCATCTGGCCGCATGCTTCTACTTCATTATTGTAACAGATCGCTTTTCGGCCCCTCAAATCTCATATTATGGATGTCAAACAAAGTATGCAGACGTTCAGGTTCTTTCGAGTCGGCACTTTACCCCATCATACTTCAGGCTTGCGATTGAATAAGGCACAAATTGTGACTGCTATAAATAAACTACGCAAAAAAAGTTTTGCCCTATACAAAGCAGGGAAAGTTCCAAGCGTGTGATGCTTTAGCATCAAACTTCTTATTGCTGCCGGATTTTAGTAAGCTTATCATTCAGAATGTAAAGACATATATAATCAATAAATGAATTCCAAAAGCCCAGAATACAGGGCTTTTTTGGTTCTCTGATTTTTACAATCCCAGTTATGAATAATCAGAAACGATGTAGCGAAATCCTGGAGGGACTAATAATACATTTCAGGCTACCCGCGGAATGCACATTACAAAAAACGGTTATACAGCGCTTCGTATTTCGGCACTATATTATTTATGTCAAACTTTTTCGCTTGTCCAGCAGCATTAGCTTTGAACTTTTTCAGCACTGCATCATCCTGCAATATTTCGATTGCATGTTCGCTCATCCCTTTTATATCGCCAACATCGCTTAAAAAACCGGTTACTCCGTTCAGATTTATTTCAGGTAAGCCGCCTACATTAGTTGATATCACAGGCACTCCGGCAGCCATCGCTTCCAGTGCAGCGAGCCCAAAGCTTTCGTAATCTGATGTCAGCAAGAACAGATCTGCAACTGCTAAAATTTCTTCCATCTGTTCCTGCCTTCCCACAAAACGGATCTCATCACACAAATTGAGCTCCCGGCATAGATCTTCTGCCACCGGTCGCTCAGGTCCATCGCCCACAAACAATAGTTTGCCGGGTATTTTTTTATTCACTTCTGCAAAAATGCGTACCACATCCTGTACGCGTTTTAGTTTCCTGAAATTAGATGCGTGCACTAAAATCCTTTCTCCATTCGGCGCAATAACTTTTCTGAAAGCATCAAAAGGTTTTTTATGAAACCGGTCCACGTCCACAAAATTGTGGATCACCTCAATATCTTTTTTTATGTCAAATATTTTGTATGTCTCATCGCTGAGATTTTGCGAAACGGCTGTAATGGCATCACTTTGATTGATGGAGAAAGCAACAACCGGTGCGAATGTTTTATCTCGCCCTACAAGGGTAATATCAGTACCATGCAAGGTTGTTATCACAGGGATTCTTTTGCCTTTCTCTTCCAGTATCTTTTTTGCAAGGTATGCTGCCGATGCATGCGGAATGGCATAATGTACATGCAATAAGTCAATATTATTATTTGAAATGACATCCACCATAGTGCTTGACAAGGCCGTTTCGTAAGGTGGGTAATCGAACAAAGGATAATTGGTAACGCGGACTTCATGATAAAAAATATTCGCGTTGAATTCATTCAGCCGAACTGGCTGCTGATAAGTAATAAAATGTACCTGATGACCTTTTTCTGCCAATGCTTTGCCAAGTTCCGTTGCCAGCACGCCGCTTCCTCCAAATGTAGGGTAACAAACAATCGCAATCCGCATATATTTATTTTAAAAAATGAATTGAGCTGGCGAAGGTAAACAGATTCTTAACAATCTCTTTTCCATTCATAATGAATTAACCTGCACTTTGCTTATTTTGCAATACTAAAACTAACATTCATGTATCGTTTCTTGTTTACCAGCTTCATCATTTTATTTTCTTCATCCCTATTTGCGCAGAAAGATGATTCTTTATTTATCAGAAAAATCGCAGATGAGATTTTAGTAAATGGGAAAGCTTACAGCAATTTGAAAATACTTACAACTACGGTTGGTGGCAGATTATCAGGCTCTCCTCAAATGTATAAAGCGGAGGAATGGGGACAGAAAACATTGAAGGATGCAGGTGCAGACAAGGTTTGGCTGCAGGAATGCAAAGTGCCGCATTGGGTTCGTGGCGGTAAAGACGAAGCTAAGTTTATCACTCACGATAATAAGGAAGAGAGTTTAGATATCCTTGCATTGGGCAATTCTGTTGGTACCGGTGCGAAAGGAATTTTAGCACCAGTGATTTTGATAAAAGACTTTGATGAACTGGAAAAAAGAAAAGATGAACTGAAAGGAAAGATCGTGTTTTATAATTACAAATTCAACCCGAAATTCGTTGAGACTTTTTATTCGTATGGCGACGCTGTCCGTTACCGTGAATTTGGCGCGAGCCGGGCTGCGAAATATGGAGCTGTTGCCATGCTCACGCGTTCAATGACGCATTCGGTTGATAACAACCCTCACACCGGCGCATTAGATTATATTGATTCATTCCCGAAAATTCCAGCAGCCGCAGTAGGTCTTTGGGATGCTGATAAACTGGCAAAGGCGATAATTGAAGACAAAGAAGTGAAATTATTTTTGAGAACTAATGCAAAGATGCTTCCTGACACGCCCGGCCATAATGTAATTGGAGAATTAACAGGTTCTGAATTTCCTGATCAGTATATAACGATCGGCGGCCATTTGGATTCCTGGGATCCCGCTGAGGGCGCAAGCGATGATGGCACAGGGTGTGTTCATTCAATTGAAGTTTTACGTGTGCTCAAGGCCGTTGGCTACAAACCAAAGCACAGCATTCGCATCGTGCTGTTCGCGAATGAAGAAAATGGGCTGCGCGGTGGCACTAAATACGCAGAAGAGGCAAAAGCGAAAAATGAGAAACACGTATTCGGCCTTGAAAGCGATGCAGGTGGGTTCACGCCAAGGGGTTTTAGCATTGCATTGCCTGCGGATAAATTAGAAAAGATCAGGAAAGAATGGCTTCCTTTGCTGCAGGATTATGGAGTGTATAAATTTGTTGGCGGTGGTGGTGGTGCTGATGTAGGGCCTTTGAACGAAGCATTTGGAACGCCGGTCAGTGAATTAATGCCCGATTCACAACGCTACTTCGATTATCACCATTCAAGGAACGATGTGCTGGCAAACGTAAATAAGAGAGAGTTGGAATTGGGCGCTATCAACATGGCAGCATTGGTTTACCTGGTTGATAAATATGGGTTCTGATGTTCCGTAAAAAATATTTGAGCTATAGCTTAAAACTTCCTTTATGAAGAAATTTTTAGGGATTACTATAACGATTATTGTTCTTGGGTTCGCCGGGTTTATTTATGTGAGGTATTATTTTACTTACAGCTATGGAAACAGAACAGGTTTATTACAGAAATTTTCTTATAAGGGCAATCTCTTTAAAACCTACGAGGGCGAATTGATATTAAGCAGCATTCAGTCTACCAATGGAGTAGCGCTTGCTTCTGAGAAATTTTTGTTTTCAGTGGCGGATGATTCGCTGGCAACGAAAATGATGAGTTTAGAGGGTCATAAGGTGACGGTTCACTACGAGCAAAAGAATGCGGCATTGCCCTGGAGAGGCGATAGCGAATACATAGTTGACAAGGTTATTGTTGAGCCTTAGTTAAGCAGAAAATAGCAAGAATATTGCTGGGCGTTTGTGAAGGTCCGGCATCTTTATCTTCCAGTCGGCAATGCTTTTTGTTTTGATCATTTCATTTGCTGATGTGAGATCCACAGCGATGCACAACTCTGTCTTTTCTTTACAAGTTTTCACAATCGTTTCGATTAATTGATTGTTCCGGTAAGGTGTTTCAATAAAAATCTGAGTGCAATTTTTCTTTTGTGATTCTATTTCCAATTCCCTGATTCTTTTTACTCTTTCGTTTTGATCAATCGGAAGATACCCTGCAAATTGAAACTGCTGGCCGTTCATGCCGCTTGCCATTAAAGCAAGCAATATGGAGCTTGGCCCAACCAATGGCCTGATCGTTGCATTTTCTTCCTGCGCAACAGATATGAGCAATTGTCCCGGGTCTGCAATGCCCGGGCAGCCTGCTTCACTGAGGATACCAATTGTTTTTCCTTCTTTCAATTTTTTCCTGAACTCATTTTTCATTTCTTCTTCTGCTTTGTGGATGGTGAACCATTCGTAATCTTCAATTACCATTTCCTTCCATACGCTTTTCAAAAACCGCCTTGCACTTCGCTCATTCTCTGCAAAAAACACATTACACTCTTTTATTGCTGTGATAACATAGGCCGGAATGACATGAATCGAATTTTCATCCAGAAAAGTTGGTATCAGATATACGTTACCGTTGGTAGCCATGGGTTATTCTAAGTTCTGGTGATACAAGCTGATGGTGGCGGCGACTACTGCGTAAGAAGGTGCCAGCACCCAGCCTATGAATGGGACAAAGTGCATTAAATAAAACACCAGCCCGTTACCGATAGCAAGTCCGCGGCGCTTTCCGATGAAAGCAAAGCTTTCAGAAGGAGATAATTTATGCCGCTCGCAGCTATAATCGAGCATGGAGTAACCATAATAATAGCATTCAACCAACATGGAAATAACCGGTGTAATCCATCCGATCACCGGGAAAAAGGAAAGAAGCAAAATAGAAATGGTGTAAACTGTTTGCCATACACTGTTGCGCAGCGCAACACGAATACCGCGCATCATATCTTTCAGCAATTGAGAGAAGCTGAACGGAAATTCTTTGCCTTCAATGATGGCTTCGGTCTTTTCGCTCAGGTAAGCAAAGAGGGGCGAGCCGATGATAAGGAACAGATATTTGAATAAAGAAAAATAGAAAAAAACAAGGATAAGCCTTACCATGATGCCACCCATCATGAAAATAAAACTGAGAAATGCGCTTTGCATGTGATGAAGCCACCTGTCCACACCTATGAATGCACTGAGCCGCGAAACCGCATCATCGGAAGACGTCCAGAAAAAATACATACCGATGCAAAATAAGATCATATACAAAATGCCCGGAACGATGATCCATTTCCACAAGCGATGCTTGCTTATGAACTGGTGCGCTTTGAAATATGATTGAATAGATATGACGATTTCTTTAAGCAATGTGGTTTATTTTTGAAATAGGATACTGAAACCACGGAAATACGAAGGCACGGTGATTCTTTATGTTCTCTGTGTCTCCGCGGTTTGATAAGCTTTTCATTGTTCAAACTTAAAGTTAATTATTGGTGCCGGGAATTAAAAAACTGGGCTATTCATTTTACGGCCGCAAAGATGTGGTAAAAATCGCCAGAGAACTGTTGGGGAAAGTTCTGGTAACGAAGTTCGGTGACTTTACTACTTCAGGCAGAATTGTTGAAACAGAAGCTTATGCGGGCATTGTTGACCGTGCTTCCCATGCTTATGGCAACAGAAGAACGAACCGCACAGAAGTGATGTTTGCCGATGGCGGAAAAGCGTATGTCTATCTATGTTATGGTATCCATCATTTGTTTAACATAGTGACAAACCAAAAAGAAATACCGCATGCTATCTTGATCCGCGCATTGGAACCATTGCAGGGAATAGATATCATGCTTTCGCGGACTGGGAAAAAGAAACCGGACTACTCACTTACAAAAGGCCCGGGCAATGTTTCCAAAGCATTGGGCATATCAACACATCACACAGGAAGCAATTTGCTAACCGATGAAATTTTTATTGGGGATGATGGATTTAAGTTGAGCAAAAAAGAAATCCTTTCCACACCACGCATTGGTGTAGATTATGCAGGTGAAGATGCGAAATTGTTATACCGGTTTGTTGTGAAGAGCAATAAATATGTGAGCGGGAGGAAAAATTAAAAGGCCAAATTTGGGTATCCGCAGTTGATTTTCATTTGTTATAAAAATATCACCGTCTATGCTAGCCATTCTGAAGCCAAAAAAGCATACCATTCGTAATAATATGATTTTCATGACTTTGCAGGTAAGTCAGGTATGCATTTATTATACCTGATCCAAACCCTGTCCATACTGTAAGTACGCTTTAACCATACTGTAGCCATACTTTAGGTACGCTTTTACTATACGGCAGCTATACAGCAAGTACGCTTTTACTATACAGTAGCCATACTGTAAGTACGCATTTTCCGGAAAAAAAGAATCAGGTGAGTGATGTAAAAATTGAAAAATGGCTCAATTACGCAGTTTTGCAGTGTATAGGTTTCAGACGGCACTTCTGATCATGGAATATAAATCATCAACTATCAAATATGACTTCAACCTACTAATCCCAATGTAGATCCTAAAACCTCGGGCAAGGGATCTGCTTTTTGCCACTGGAAGATTTTTTAATATAAATCAGGGAAACTTCAATACCTCCCTGGCTTTCAGAAGCTGATTTCAAAGCAGAAACATTCACATCGTAAGTGACGCCCAGGCTAAAGCTGCCGAAGTCAAGTCCTATGTATGGTATCACCGCATCTGTAACATTGCTGAAACGCACCCAACTGCCGGCGTAAAAATTAGTGGGGTTATCGGCATCGTTATTTACATTCACTGACCATGCGCCGCCGAAATCATATTCATATGCACGATCCTGATAGCTGTACAATCCGCTGAAATGCACATAAGATCCATTGGATACCGGCTGTGAAAGGCCGCCATGAACGGTATAGCGTGGATGCAGCGTGTAGGTATTATCGTTAAGGAAAGATTCTTTTGGGGTATTAATATGATAAATGGATGTGCCAAAATAAAAATTATTGGCGCCTGTGGTTGTTCCATTATATAACAACCCGATATTCATATCAAAATAATTGATAGTTGGTGTTTCAGTACTAATAGCATCCATACTGGGTATTGTCCAGCCGCCTTGCTGATCAAGCTGGTCTTCAAAATGCAGTTTTGTGCCGTCAAGCGTTTTGGTGGCATAAGTGCCCTGAAAGCCCACTCCTAATGTATGATAGCCATCTTCATCCAAAGCCAGATGATAGGCGGTTGAGAGAGCGACATAATTGCTGACCAGGATTCCATTTGCCGTTCTGTCCGTCATGCCCATCACGCCAACGCCCCATGTATTATTATCAGGCAGGCGGTTCTTTAAAATAGGCATATCAACCGAAATGGTTGAAGTGATGAACGCATTATTAATCGAAGGCCATTGGTTACGGTAATTTCCTGCAATCCTTATGTCACCATTGAATTTTCCCGTCAAAGCAGGGTTCAGCGTTAATGGGGATGCAAAAAATTGCGAGAATCCCGGGTCTTGCGCAAATGCAGCAAGGCAAACCAAAACCGATAAAAACAGTAATGAAAGGTTTTTTTTCATAAAACAGAAATGATGGCTACAAATCAAATAAACTAAATAGAATTACGGGCGAATCAGCAATGCGGTTGTTTACAAGGGGATTTTTAGGAGCTGGATTTTCCGGAAAAAATCTAACAGGATGAAAAGTAATAAAAAAAATCAATAATCAATAATGGAATAACAAAATTTTACATCTGTACTTTGATGCCGAAGGCAAGATCGCCGGCATCGCCAAGACCCGGGACAATGTACCCCTTAGCAGTCAGCTCATCATCAATGGCGCCGCACCATATCTTGCAATGAGGCTCGCTGCGCTTAACGTATTCAATGCCAACGGTGCAGGCGATGGCAACCACTATATGGATCTCGGCGGGCTTTCCTTCATCGCGAAGAAACTGTATTGTTTTTACAAGTGAAGAGCCAGTTGCCAGCATTGGGTCTGAAATGATCACTACCCGGCCTTCCAGTTCAGGACAGGAGACATAGTCGAGGCTGATTTCAAAAGAGCCGTCTCGCTGGTGTTTGCGGTAAGCAGTGATAAAAGCATTATCAGCTTTATCAAAATAGTTGAGCAAACCCTGGTGGAGCGGAAGCCCGGCTCTTAATATGGTTGCAAGAACCGGTTGTTCCTTCAAAGTTTTGCTGACCGCGATGCCCAGTTGAGTTTGGATTTCCCTTTCTGCGAACGAAAGGGTTTTGCTGATTTCAAATGCCGCCACCTCACCAATGCGCTCCATATTGCGACGGAACCGCATTCTGTCTTTCTGTATCTCTTCATCCCTCAGCTCGCTGATCCAGTCGCTTAAGAGTGAATAATGCTGGCTTAAATTAACAACCATAAATCAAAATTAAAAATCCGAAATTCGGCATCCAAAACCGTGCTGGCAAAGCTAAGTCTTAAATTCACAATCTAAAATTCTTTTCATGGTTTACAGAGCGCTGGGATTGATGAGCGGGAGCTCATTGGACGGGCTTGATATTGCATTTGTTCATCTGCATGAGAGCGCTGGTAAATGGAGCTTTGAAATCGTAAAAGCCTGTTGTTATGAATATGATGCGCATTGGGGAAAAAAAATCAGATCTTCAATCAACCTGAATGCATTGGAATATCAAATGCTGCATGCGGCTTATGGCCATTATCTTGGCGAGCAAGTGAACCGTTTTATAAATGAAAATGATTTGCAATACCAAGTCCAGTTAATTGGTTCGCATGGCCACACTACATTTCACGTGCCCGAAAACAGAATGACAGCACAATTGGGAGATGGTGCTGCAATAGCGGCTGTCACGGGCATTAACGTGGTTTCCGATTTAAGAGCGATGGATATTGCATTGGGCGGCCAGGGTGCGCCAATTGTGCCGATAGGTGAAAAGCTGTTATTCAACGAGCATGATTTTTTCCTTAACATCGGCGGCATTGCAAATATTTCCCATCAGAAAAATGAACAGTTTATCGCGTTTGATGTTTGTCCGGCCAACAGCATTTTAAACAGATTAGCGAATGAAGCCGGGAAGGAATACGATGATGGTGGAGCAATGGCAGCCGAAGGAAATATTGATATGCAACTGCTTGAAATATTAAATGCACAGAAATATTACAGCCATCCCTATCCGAAATCCTTATCAAACAATTTCGGGGCAGAAATAATTTATCCCTTGATCCGGGATTCGGGGTTGAGAATAGAAGACAGCTTAAGAACTTATGTTGAGCATATTGCGAAACAAATAAAAAGTTCAATCAAGAGCTTACTGCTGGCAAATAATAACAAACCATTATCTGAAAACTGGAAACCACAAACCCGCCTGCCGGACAGGCAGGGCACAAACTACAAACTGTTAGTTACTGGCGGGGGCGCGTTCAACTCTTTTTTAATGGAAAGATTACAGCATCGATTGCAAGAGCTGAATGTTGAAATAGTTGTACCTGATGGATATATTATTAAATATAAAGAAGCACTTATCATGGCATTGATTGGCGTTTTGCGATGGCGGGAAGAAAACAATGTGCTTGCCTCGGTAACGGGCGCAAGCCGCAACAGCATTGGCGGCGCAGTGTGGATGGGATTGGGTGCATGATGAGGTTCATTTATTTTTGCCACCGGCTATCTTTGACTGGCTATCATTGTTGAAATGTTTTGTTTATGAAATGGAAAAGAATCCTACTCGCTTTTTTGGTTGTATTGGTTATAGTAGTAATTGTATTTATGATTTTTCTTTCTTCTATTGTTAAATACATAGTTGAAAAACACGGCGAAGAGTATACAGGCAGAAAAATCACAATGGAAAACCTGCACATCAATCTGCTAACAGGGAATATTCGGGTTGATGCTTTGAAAATATACGAAGCAAAAAGCAGGGATATATTTTTGGGGGTCGACAAAATAGAAGCCACTGTTTCTATTCATAAATTGTTTGTTTCCAGATATGATATTACCAAGCTGAAAATTGAGCAACCAGTGATCAATATCGTTCAAAAAGGAAATCGCTTCAATTACAGCGATTTGATAAAACGATTTGCGACCGATGCCCCGCCTTCTCCCAAAAATAAAAAACCTGTTGAATATTGGATTCGCAATCTGGAGATTGATTCTGCGAAAGTGGTTTATGTGAACGCTGCTCCTTATAATAAAATCGAAATCAAAGATTGGGATACAAAAATTCCTTTAATTGCATGGAACGATCCGGTATATAATATAAAGACAAGTCTTGTAGTTGCAAGCGGCGGAAAATTAGAAGGGGATATGAACATCAATACCAGTAATTTTTTATACAAAACTAAATTCAATCTTGAAAGACTCAATCTTGATTTGCTATACCCATACCTGAAAGACTACCTTAAAGTGAAATCGCTGGATGGCTTGCTCAGCGCCGCTGTTTCGCTTTCCGGCAATTTGCATAAACCAGAAGATATAGTAGCAAGCGGCATTGTTACTGCGGAAAATTTTGCTATTGTTGACATCACAACTGACAAGCTTACTTCTTTTGAGAAAATGAATTTAGAGATTGATTCTATCAACACAAAGAATAATTTTTACAATTTTAAAACCATAACCATTACCCAACCTTTTGTGAAAGTAGCAATGTATGATGACGGATATAATTTCCAGCGCCTCATGATTAAACCGGGCAGCAGCACGATTGATACTGCCGTGACATCTTATGCGAATATTTTCATTATGCTCGCTGATTATGTTCAGAGCATTATCAAAGATTATGTGGCGAATAATTACAGTGCAGAGAAGTTAAAAATCGAGGGCGGGCATTTGATTTTTACTGATTACACGCACGGCGATAAATTTCAATACGACCTGGATTCTCTGTTCATGTTCAGTGATCGTGTGAACAGCAATAAAAGCCGCATTACGCTGGATGTACATTCCACGCTGAACCGGTCGGGAAGCCTGAAAGGAACGCTGGCAGTGAGCCCTAAGAATTTTCAGGACATGGATATTGATTGCGTTGTCAGCGGCCTGCTCATCTCGGATTTCAATCCCTACTCAAAATATTATGTTGCGACGCCTTTTTTGAACGGCGTTGTTACCTATTCAAATAAGACGACTATTTTAAACCGAAAGCTTACAAGTAAAAATGTTTTGGATGTTTTTAAGATTGAGGCTGGGAAAAAAGTGAAGAACAAAACCGCCATGAATGTTCCTGTGCGCCTGGCTGTTTCATTATTGAAAGATGTGCATGGCAATATTCATCTGGATATCCCAGTAACTGGCAGTTTGGATGACCCGAAATTCAAGTGGGGAAAAGTGATATGGGGAGTAATAAAAAATATCATGGTAAAAGCTGCCACTGCACCTTTCCGTTTTTTTGCGAATGCTTTTGGTGGCAAAGAAGAAGATTATAAGCAGGTAAATTTTGATTATCTGCAGAACTCCATCAATGGTTTGCAGAAAAAAACACTAGATAATCTGGCACATGTGCTTATGGAAAAGCCAGAACTGAAACTGCAACTGCTGCAGGTTACCAGCAGGCAGGACGAAGCAGAAGTTTTTGCGTTGCAACAAATAAAAAAACAATACCTGAATATTGCATCAGACAGCATCACCAGCCAGTTGCAAAGCCGCATAGATTCTGTTGATAATAAAGATTCTCTTTTAAATTCTTTTATCAACAGCAAATTGCAATCAGGTTCTTCATTTATGTCAGTTCAGGAAAAATGTATTGATATCATTGGCAAAGAAAGAACGGATACGATTGTCAATAATATCATGGAGCGAAGAAACCAGGCAGTGCTGAATTACCTTACACAGGAAAAACAAATACCTGCGAGCCGTTTGCTGGTCTCATCTGCAAAAGACCAGTTGTCGCGGGGCCAAGCGCCGAAGTTTGTGATTAATATAGCTGGAGAAGAAGGAGAAGGCGATACAAAAAATGAGAAATAAGGAATGAGAAAGTAATCTTACAAATAAAAAACCTCAGATTTAATTTGCTATTATCCATTTGACTTCACAATCCCAACACCAGCTTCAGCTTCGCATATCCTGTTTTGCTCACCGGCACTTGTGCTCCGGATTTTAAGACAACCATATAACTTTCCTTTTCGTAAGGCTCCATGCGGGTGATTTGCTGGATATTCACCATATATGACCGATGTGTTCTGGTAAAAATATTTGCATCCAGCAACTGCTCAAAATGGCTCATGGTTTTGTTTTTCAGAAAGTGCCCTTCTTTTGTGTGGATTTTTACATAATCATCTGATGCTTCCAGATAATGTATTTCTTCTACCGGGATGATTTTTATTTTGCCGCCGGTTTTCACCACGATGCGCTGGCTTTGAGCCGGCGATTGGGCAACTGCTTCGAGCAAGGATTGTGTATTGTTCTTTAATATAGCAGTAGCACTTTGCCCAAGCCATTTCTGTATTGCTTTATCAAACCTTTCCTTGCTGAAAGGCTTTAGTAAATAATCTACTGCATGGCTTTCAAATGCTTTGATGGCATATTCATCAAACGCCGTGGTGAAAATTGTTGCAGGCGGATTATCAATCAGCTCAAGCATTTCAAAACCATTTATTTTTGGCATCTGTATATCCAAAAAAATAATATCTGGCTGATGCTGATGAATTGCTTTCACTCCTTCAAAACCGTCATTGCATTCCTGCGCTAATTCTATCTGCGGAAAGTGTTGCAAATATTCTTTAATAATAGATCTTGCCAATGGCTCATCATCTATAATCAGTGCTTTCATATTAACTGTGGTATTTTCACCTTCGTGATAAATAAATTATTATCTGATTTTGTTTCCAGCAAATCATTTCTTGCAAATAATAAATATAACCTTCGCTGAACTGAACTCAATCCAAAACCGGTTCCTTTTTTTGGCGATGAGGTCTCCGGATCAAACGGATTTTCTACTACCACTTCCAGATAATTATTATTTGCTGTGGCTGATATGCGAATGGTAATATCATCTGTAGTATCATACAATCCAAACTTGATTGCATTTTCAACAACTGGCTGAAGCAGCAAAGATGGCAGTTTCATCTGACGGCAGTTTTCTTCGCAATTGATAATTGTTGACAGTCTATGACCGAAACGTACTTTTTCAATATCAAGATATAATTCCAGGTATTCCAATTCCTCTTCTAAGTTTACTAACTGCTGCTCTTCTTTTTTCAAAGTTCCCCGCAAAAAATCTGATAATTGATAAATCATTTTTCTTGCTTGTTCCGGCTGGCTTCCAATCAATGCGCTGATGGAGTTCAGGCTGTTGAACAAGAAATGAGGCTGCAGTTGTTGCCTCAGTTTGAATAGTTCTGCTTCTTTCGCTAAATTCTCTGTTTCCATTTTTCGCTCGTCCATTTCCTTTTGTTCTTTTTGCGTGAACCATAGCAGGCACATTGTTGCCATGCATCCCAGCATCAAAAAAGCAATCCCGAAACGAACTGTTGATGAATTGGTCAGTAATCGCATGTAAACCTCGTCGTTCCTGAAAAAAGCCCACAACAAAATGCGTGTCTGTATGATCCATATCGACGATAGTCCAAAACTGATTGCCAGCACATACCAGTATTTTTCCTGTCTGGGCAAATAATAGCGCATGTTGTTGAAGATTAGCCAGCTACAGCCTACCAGAGAAATATTGCTAATAAAGCTGTCTGCAAATGCCTGCATATCATTCAGCCCATAATTCTTCAGGACAGCATAATGCAACAGTGCCCATGCAAGCCACCATGATCCAAATACCAGCTTAAATTTTTTATTGGATGAAGTAGTCAAACTGTAGTTATAGTTTTTATAAGTTCAGAGCCAATGCTCTTTCTGCTATGAGCTATTAACTGTGAAATCCCGCTTAGTTAAGGTGCATTGACCGCTTCATGCTGTTTTCCAGAATATGGGCCGCTTTCAAATGGGTTACATTGATAAAAATATCCGCATCTTCATCTTCACAAATCCTTGAGTACATTTCCGCGCCATCAATCAGGTCGTCTAATTTATGCAATTCGCTTACATCAATAAATTTCCAATGAACGGGTTTTTGCGAAGCGTTCAAAAAATTATCCTGCTCACGTTCGCCAATCAGTTGTGCTTTCTGAAATGCATGAAATTCATCCTCTGCTTTGATTAGCCTGAGTTGCTCATCGAACTGCGGAGTATGTTCGCCATCGCCGCAAATGATGCGATAAACCATTTTTGCAAGATACCAGTTCATAAAATGATGTTTGTTATTTTGGTAATTTTCTTCTCCAGCCTGAAAGCCGGGGCCGTTCACAATCAATAATTTTTTATTTCCAGTCCTCCGAAAAAACAAGTTCCTTTAATGATCAATATTTTGTCAGGATTATTGCTTAATGGCTGCTTCCTTTTATCTTCTATGCCACCAAAAACAGGTGTGATGTCCAAACGAACCTGCCAATCCGGCGGTATGATTATTTTGCCGCCCCCAAAAGCAAAATTCAAGTCGATGACTGCGGGCTTTTGTATGTCAGCCTGTGTCAAATCTATTTCGCACCCGCCAAAGACACAGGTAATATCACCTCTTTGGAAATTTTTTGAAAGGATCACTTTTTTTGCTCCGCCAAAAACGGAAGTGGAATCAAAAAAGTCATCATTAGAATAATCTTTTGGGGAGTCTTGTTGGAGCGAGCCCAGTCCTTCCGATGTTGCGCCTTCCGATTTCGGGTAATCGTAATTTCTCCAGTCCCAATCGCGCCGCCTTTTCCAATCCCAGTCGCGATGATGCCTTGGGCGCAATATCATAACAAGACCAATTCCAATAATGATGATCGGGACAATGAAACGATGAAGATCAAACCCAAAATTCATTTCATCGGCCAGAAAAACCCCACCTATAATGATTAATATGATCCAACCAGGGTTCCTGAATTCGTGTTTGATACCCGTATAGACGCCGACTGCTATTAATATCATTGGCCAGGTAAATAACCAATCGGGGAAAAAGGGGAAAGACATTTCTTTCATCAGGAACACTGCACCTATGAATAACAAAAAAAGCCCGGCAAGTATTCGACCATTATTTCTTGACCTGTAAAAATCGTCATTGGGGTTTTGGCCGCTCATGGTTTTAAATTTATGAATCAAAACTAAGACCTTGAAAAGCTGTGGCAAAGCGGATTTAGGCAATAGCGCTGTTGCGGGCGGCGAAAGTGCATGTTTTGTCGGTGAAAGGTTTTCAGCAAGCTATAAAAGCCTATATCAATTTGAATGCATCGGCGTCGAACAACCCCATGTCACTCAGTTTTAAATGAGGGATCACGAGCAGCGCCATGAATGATAAAGTCATAAAAGGAGCGGATAAATCTGAGCCAAGGTTTTTTGCCATGGCATCAATAGCAGTGTAATCTTCTGCGACTTTGTATCCATCCTCATTGCTCATCAATCCGGCGACTGGCAAAGGCAAAACCATTTCTTCAGTTCCATTCACGCAACTCACCCCGCCTTGTTTTTGTATTATCAGGTTCACTGCTTTGCAGAGGCTTTCATCGTCCACCCCGACCGCAACAATATTGTGGCTGTCGTGCGCAACTGATGAAGCAATAGCTCCTTTTTTCAAACCGAAATTTTTTATGAAAGATTTTGCGATGGGTGCATCATTATAACGGTTCACCACTACTATCTTTAAAATATCTTCTTCAATATTAGCTTTTAAAATATCACTGTTCTCATTCACTAGGCTTATTGGCCTGATCAACTTGTTAGTTATCAGTTGGCCGTCCAATGCCTCTATCACATAGATCTGTTCAATATTTTCTTCATCGCCCCATTTCCTTAGCGGATAACGGAAATCCTCAACCGTTTTTTCTGAGCAATTGAAGTGATTTATAACATCGCATTTTTCACTTTCTATTTTCGATTGCCCATTTTCTGAAACCAGTACTCCATTGATATAAGTTTGAAGCACCACAAATTTTTGCAGATCCTTTACCAGGATAAAATCGGCAGCATCATTTTCTCTAAGCAAGCCAACATCTAATTTATAATGCAGCACAGGATTGATGCATGCTGCTTTCAGTACTTTGAAAATGTCAATGCCCTTTGATACCGCTCGTTCGCAAAGTTGGTTGATATGGCCCGCAACCAAACTGTCGGGATGTTTGTCGTCGCTACAGAACATTATCATATCAGGATAGTCGTTCAACAAATCAATTAAAGATTCAAAATTTTTTGCTGCGCTGCCTTCCCGGATAATGATTTTCATTCCATATTTCAACTTGTCCAGGGCTTCTTCTTTTGTGAAACATTCGTGATCGGTAGTTATCCCTGCTCGTCCGCCTGACAGGCCTGCTTCAATGTATATTTTTGCGAGTTCATTCCTCAAACCCGGGGCATGGCCGTCAATAGGTTTATTCAGGCGCTGTGCCGATTTTATTTTTTTCATTATTTCCTCATCATTGTTCAGCACACCGGGAAAGTTCATCATCTCGCTTAAATATTTTATCTCCACTTTCTGAAGCAATATTTCCACTTCTGCTGCATTCAATGATGCGCCTGCTGTTTCAAAATTGGTTGCAGGCACACAACTTGGTGCGCCAAAATTAAATTTGAAAGGAACGGTGTTTCCATTGCGGATCATGAATTCGACGCCTTCCATGCCACACACATTAGCAATCTCATGCGGATCGCTTACGGTGGCAACCGTGCCATGCACAACTGCGAGCCTTGCAAATTCAGATGGCAGCAACATGGAGCTTTCGATATGAACATGGGCGTCTATAAAACCCGGAAGGATATAAGTGGTGAGCAGTGAGTGGTGAGTGGTGAGTTCAGAGATGGAAATGATTTTGCCATTTTCAATTTTTATTTCAGCAGGATAAATTTTTTCTTTGAAAATATCAACCAGGTTAGCTTTGAGAGAGAAATGCATTTTATAATTCTTTGGCGAAAATTAGCGAATTAATTGACCTTTTGCTCAACATCTTCAGCAAAGATTATACAAATGGCTTTGCCTTGTTATCAAAGGTCATCACAGGATGAAGGAATTATCATAGTTTTGAATGATAAACCTTTTTTCAAACTTAAAACCAAGCGGTCGAATCCGTTACGCTTGCTAAATTCAACAAAAAAATGAAAAAATTAAAAACAGGCATCCTTGTGTTGCTGGCATTGGCAAGTGTGCTTACTGTAAAATCTCAAACATTAGATGAGGTAATTGATAAGAATCTTGCAGCAATGGGCGGAAAAGAAAAACTTCTTCAGTTGAATACGATTATTATGGAAGGCAGTGTAAGTTTTAACGGTCAAAACATTCCGGTCAAAACAACGCAGGTAAATAATAAGGCACTCAGAATGGATATCAGCATCAATGGCATGGCCAATTATATCATTCAGACGAAAGATTCCGGATGGATGTATTTCCCGATCCAGGGACAAAAAAAAGCAGAAGCCACCCCACCTGCCGTGGTCAAAGAGGGAGCGGATGAACTGGACATACAAAGCGTTTTGCTAAACTATAAAGACAAAGGCCATACGGTAACGCTTGTTGGCAAAGATGATGTGGACGGAACTGAATGCTTCAAAATAAAAGTGACCACAAAATCTGGTCTTGAACAAACGTTTTTTATTGACCCCGCAAATTATTATATCATTAAGGCTACAACGAAAACAAAAGCGAACGGACAGGAACAGGAACAAACACAGATGTTCAGCAATTATACAAAATTAGACAACGGATATGTCTTTCCATTCTCCATGTCTGGAGGAGGCCTTCCGGGCGAACTTAAAATCACAAAAGTGGATGTGAATCCAAAAATTGATGAATCCATTTTCAAGCCATCTAACTAATTCCCCTAATTTTTGATACGCCCCTGATTTAAAACCGGGGCGCATTTTTTGAAGGTTGCAAAAAAAATCAAATGAAAAACTTATTTTTTGGGTTGATAGGTATCTTAAGCATTGCTAACGTTTACCCGCAAACGAAAATCACGTCATCCACTTTTGGCATGCTGGAAGCCAGGTGGCTTGGCCCTGGTACTATGAGCGGCCGGATCACTGCTATTGAAGGCGTGAATGAAGATGGAAAAACCATCTACATAGGGAGCGCAGGCGGTGGTGTCTGGAAAACAACCAATGCCGGTGCATCTTTCAAGCCCATTTTTGATAAGTATTGCCAGTCAATCGGTGCTGTTGCCATTGATCAGAAAAACCCCAAAGTATTGTACGTGGGAACTGGCGAAAGCAATATGCGCAATAGTGTTTCTATTGGAGACGGGCTGTACAAAAGCACGGATGCAGGCGACAACTGGACTAAGATCGGATTAGACAGCACCGAGCATATCTCAAAAATTTTGCTTGATCCACAAAACTCAAACACAGTCTATGTCGCAGCGCCAGGTCCATTATGGAGCGATAGTAAGCATCGGGGGTTATATAAATCAACAGATGGCGGAAACACCTGGGAAAAAATTCTCTATATCAATGAAAAAGCAGGTTGTGCGGATATTACCATAGACCCATCCAACACAAATATTATTTACGCTACCACCTGGGAGTTTCGCCGTATGCCTTATCTGTTTAATTCCGGCGGACAGGGCAGCGGTGTTTACAAAAGCACGGATGCAGGAAAAACATGGAAAGAACTGAAAAACGGTCTTCCTTCCAAGCCCTTTGGCCGTGTGGCTTTGGCACTGGCGCCCAGCGCACCTAACAATTTGCTCGCGATTGTTGAAGCAAAAGAAACGGGCCTGTATATAAGCAACGATGGCGGAGAAAACTGGAAACAACAAAGCGCAACTGCTAACATTACAGCAAGGCCTTTTTATTTCAGCGTGATTAAGATAGATCCCAATGATGCCAAGCGGGTTTATCGCCCTGCGTTTAATTTTGCTTATTCTGACGACGGAGGTTATTCATTCACAGATGCAAGCGGTGATGGCGGTTGGGTGCACAGCGATATGCATGCTTTATGGATAAACCCGAAAAATACCAGCCAGCTATATCTTGGAACAGATGGTGGTGTGTACCTTAGCCTTGACCGTGGCGCAACCTGGATGTTCCTGCAGAATTTACCGGTTGGTCAATTTTATCATGTTTCAGTTGATAACGTTGACACCTACCGCATTTACGGCGGCCTGCAGGATAATGGCAGTTGGGTAGCTCCTTCATCTGCACCTGGCGGTGTTAGCAATTCAAACTGGCAGGCAATTTATGGAGGAGATGGTTTTTGGACCCAACCTGATCCGCTTGACTCAAATATTGCTTATGCAGAATCGCAAGGAGGCAGTGCGGGAAGAATTGATTTGAAAACAACCAAATCTGTCAACATACAACCTCAGGGTTTGCAGGGTGAAGGAAAACTGCGCTGGAACTGGAATACACCCATTGTAATTGGCACAAATAACAAGAAAAACCTTTACATGGGTGCTCAATATCTTTATAAGTCCACTGATAAAGGCACGAATTGGTCGCGCATTTCACCAGATCTCACAACGAACGATAAGAAAAAACAGGAACAGGAAGAATCCGGCGGCCTGAGCGCTGACAATACTTCTGCGGAAAACCATTGCACTATTTTCACAATAGCAGAATCTCCATTAGATGAAAATATAATATGGGCAGGAACTGATGATGGCAATCTGCAGCTAAGCACAGATGGTGGCAAAACCTGGACTAACCTTGCAAAAAATTATGCAGTTGCTGGCATTCCTTCTCAAACATGGGTAAGCAGCATTGAACCCAGCCATTTTAGTAAGGATGTAGTATATGCCACATTTGATAATCATATGTATGGCGATCACAAGACCTATCTCGGCAAAACATCGGATGGCGGCAAGACATGGTCATTGATCAAAAGCATTGAGTTCACCGGGTTTGCACACAAAATAAAAGAAGACTTCATCAATAAAAATTTGTTGTTCCTCGGAACAGAAATGGGTTTGTTCGCAACGGTTGATGGCGGCGAAAACTGGTTCCGTATGAAAAACCATATTCCGGATTATGCATTGGTAAGGGATATACAAATTCATCCCAAAACAAATGATTTATTGCTTGCCACACATGGCCGTGGCATTATAGTGGTGGATGATATAACGCCTATGCGCAACCTGACTAAAGATATCATTGATAAAGATGTGGTTCTTTTTGACAGCAAGCCGATCGTTTTGACGGCGGGCAAATATGGCGATGGAGGTTTCCCCAGTACCGGGGGGTGGAATGCCGGCAATCCCCCTTCTGTGCAGCCTATCCAGTATTATTTCAAAGAACGGATGAGCACCGGCGATGTAGCCGTAGAAATTTATGATGCTGCGGGAAAATTGGTTCAAACAGTCCCTGGAACTAAGCGTAAAGGCATTAATAAAGTGTATTGGAATTTGCGGATGACCCCACCCAAAGTAGCTGCCGGCGGGACTAAAATTGATTTTGGCTCTTTTACTGCACCGATGGTTTTGCCCGGAGATTATACAGTGAAACTAAAAGCAGGCAATAAAGAATATACGCAGTCTGTCAAACTAGTGCATGATAATTCAAATCCAAACTTCACTATTGCTGACCGTGAGGCGCAGTATAAAACAGCAATGGATTTATATCATCTGCACGAGCAACTCGCCAGTGTAGCAGATGATATCAACAGCAATCAAAAAATGTTAAAAGAAAACATTGAGAAAACAAAAAACGCCAAATTGAAAAAATTGCTAAGTGAATATAACGATAAGCTGGAGATCCTAAGGGAAACGTTGCTGGCAAGCAAGCAAAAATCTCAGTTCGCAGATGAGCAGAAATTACGTGAACGTATCAGCGATGTGTATGTTGCGGTCTGCTCACAGGAGGCCGGGCCATCTAACCTCCAGGTGCAGCGTGTTAGTGTTCTGTCACAGGAAGTGCAGAAAGCATCTCATGATAATATTGCCATTAACAACCAATATGCAATAAAAGTAAAACAGGCATTAATAAAAGAAGGGCTGCTAAAAGATGAAAAATCTACACTTGATAATAAAAAGGGGAACTAAATTTGCAAAGTTTAAAAAGCATATCGAGTATTTACAATAACCAAAAATATTAAAAAAACAAAAAATGAAAATTTTAAAACCATGTTTTCTTGCATTGATAGCGATTACTTCTTTAACAGCAGCAAAATCCCAGACTGTAGATGAAATCATCGGCAAGCATATTAGTGCCATCGGGGGCAAAGATGTGCTGGCTAAAATTAAAACGATAACAATTGATGGCAGCGTGAATGCCATGGGTAATGATTTCCCTGTCAAAATAACCATCGTGAACGGCAAGGCATTTAAGACAGAGGCGTCGGTAAATGGCACTGATATCATCAATTGCATAACAGATACTGGTGCCTGGATGCTGAACCCGATGATGGGCCAGTCAACTGCGCAAGCATTGCCAGCAGATCAGGCAAAGCTTTTAAAAACTTCTATTTACATTGGCGGACCTTTGCTGGATTATAAAAACAAGGGGTATTCCGCAGAATTAATTGGCCGCGATTCTGCTCAGGAAAAAGCTTTTAAGATAAGGCTTACCGATAGCAATGGCACAGATGCAGTTTTTTTTATTGACCCATCAACTTATTATCTCCTGAAAACAGTGGTAAAGGCCAAAGCAAATGGGCAGGATGTGACAACCACTTCCACATTTTCTGACTACAAGAAAACTGATTTGGGCTATGTAATGGCATACAGCACGGCAACAACCAATATGGGCTATGATATCTCTATAAGCTACAGCAAAGTAGATTTTAATAAAGATGTAGATCCAAACGCTTTCTCTATGCCTAAATGATACGGAAATTTTCAGTCAATAAAAATGCCCCTTCACCGGGGCATTTTTATTTTACATACGCATTTTTGTTGAATAAAAAAAGGGTGTTTTTCACGTTGTGTAGCTTTTTGGATTGCTCTATGTTTGACTTCTGAAAAAATGATCACCGTTAAACCCAGATAAATGCTGGCTTCCGGAAATGGTCTTGGAAACAGCGAACAATCCTTCCCTTAAAACAATACATGGCAGGTTTTTCATGCAGAAAAATGCCCCTTTGCCGGGGCATTTTTGTTATCCCTATTACCTTGACATCTCGAGTATTGAAACAATTCATGTCAAAACGGATTATGCAGTGTCAATATTAGCTGCCAGTATGCTCCTAATGTTAATTTTTGTCCAAACCGCTTTAGAAATGGACAATTCGGTCTGCATTGCTTTATTTTTAGACTTTTCTGGATCTGCCGTTTTTAGTAATTCAATTGGCAGATATTCTTAATAAATTTAGCTCCAGCAATATCATCATGAAAGCATTTTTATTATTAAATATCTCTATACTGATAATATCTTTCCCGTCATTCGAAAATAAATATCAGAAATCGTCTTTATCGGATCTGATCTCCAAAAAGCAGTACGAAAAATTATTCCCTCATCATCATGTGATTTATTCTTACGAAAGTCTTTTAGATGCTTCCAAAAGCTTTCCATTGTTTGCAAACGAAGGCGATTTATTAACGCGTAAAAAAGAACTCGTTTCATTTTTTGCGAACATCGCACATGAAACTAACATCGGCTGGAAAGAATCTAAAGGGGGTCCCTATGTCTGGGGATTGACTTATGTTGAAGAACAAGCCTGTAAAGATGGAAGCTGCTCTCAATACAGTACTGCAGGCACAAGCAACTATCAACCTGTTACGGGAAAATCTTATCATGGACGTGGGCCCATGCAATTGAGCTTTGCATATAACTATGGTCTTGCTGGGGAAGAATTGAATTTACCTTTGTTGCAGCAACCTGAGTTAGTGAGTACCGATGGCATCATTGCTTTCAAAACCTCATTATGGTTCTGGATGCGCGAACAAAAGCCAAAACCTTCCTGTCACAATGTGATGTGCGGGAACTGGAAGCCAACTGAAAATGACATAAAACAAAACCGCAAGCCGGAGTTTGGCATGGTTATCAATATTATTAATGGGGGCATTGAATGCAACGCAACAGATCCGGAGATTGTAGCAAAAAGAATAGAAAGGATTGGCTTTTATAAATGGTTTGCAGTCGTTATGAAAATAAATGTCGATGATGATTGCGACTGCGCTGGCATGGGTTCTTACGGGGGATAATATGCGGATATCAGCTCATTGGTTTAACTTAGATTCATAAAAAATGAAAATAAAATAGCCCTGCATTCAATGACATAAAAATCATTTAAAACCTGACGGGTAAAGCCTCCAATTTCTTATCTTCAATTCATGCTGAAAAAATCAACTATCCAATTGCTCCGGTTTCACTTTTCATTTTTCCTTATGCCGGTCTATTGGTTTGCGCTAAGCCAGTTAGTATATATAAACTGGCCCAGAGCAATATTGATTTTCTTTACTCTTCATGTGCTGGTTTATCCTGCCAGCAATGGCTATAACAGTTATATAGACCGCGATGAAACCAGCATCGGTGGATTACAAAGCCCGGCCCAGCCTACAAAGCAACTTTTTTATACAACACTATTAATGGATATTGCTGCGATTTTTCTAAGCAGCTTTATAAGCATTTATTTTGCAGCGGGGCTAATTGGTTATATACTTGCCTCAAGAGCGTATAGCTCAAGGAAAATCAGGTTAAAAAAATATCCTTTCATCGGATATCTTACGGTGATTGTTTTTCAGGGCGCAGTAACTTTTTTTTTAGTTTATCATGGATCTGAAACCAATAATACTTTGCATCTGCCAACAGAAGCTATGATAGCAAGCTCCTTGTTGATTGGCGGCTTTTATCCCCTGACGCAGGTGTACCAGCACGAAACTGATTTTAAAGATGGAGTAAGAACCATTAGCTATGTGTTGGGGATCAAAGGCACTTTTATTTTCTGTGCATCAGTTTATTTTCTTTCATTTATCTCTTTAGCTTATACTTTTTTTATCTCACTGGAGATAAGAGAATTTTTTGCGCTCGCAACCTGCATGTTGCCAGTGCTCGTTTACTTTTTTATATGGGCAGCGAAGGTGTGGAAAGACAAAGCCTGTGCAGATTTCAGGCATACGATGCGCATGAACGTGATTGCGTCTATCGGCACGAATATTGGTTTTATCATTGTGCTTCTAATGAATAATCTCAGGAAATAAGAATCGCCAGCTAAAATGATTTCGTAACTTAAATGAGCAAATGTAAATTTTGAGCAAAATAATTTCAATAGGCACTGCAGTCCCGACTTTCTGTCACACGCAGGATGATATACTTCATTTCATGCAGCACATTTATGCAATGAATGAAAACGATAAGCGTAAGCTAAGATTTCTTTACCACCAAAGCAGTATTGAGCAGCGCTATTCAGTAGTGCCAGATTATAGCAGAAACATCAATGAATGGAAATTTTACCCACGCTCAGAAAACCTTGAACCTTTTCCTTCACTGGAGCAGCGAATGATCTGGTACAATAAACATGCTGCTCCTCTATCAGTTGATGCTATAAGAAACTGTATTGAAAATAAAATTCACCCTCAGGAAATTACTCATTTGATAACCGTCAGTTGCACCGGCATGAGTGCCCCGGGGCTTGACCTGCAGGTGATGGAGTTAATGGATCTACCAAAAAATATTTTCCGTACCTCCATAAATTTCATGGGCTGTTATGCGGCCATCCATGCATTAAAGTTAGCAGATGCCATTTGCAAGTCAAGCCCTGACGCAAAAGTACTTATCGTTTGTACGGAGCTCTGTACGCTTCATTTTCAGCGTGAGCCAACGATTGACAATATCTCCTCCAGTTTATTATTCTCAGACGGATCTGCAGCAGCACTGATCACTTCAGATCACAATGATGCTGATGGGATCCGCCTCAATAGCTTTTATTCAGAAGTGTTGCCTAAAGGCAAAAAGGACATGGCCTGGGAATTATCTTCCACAGGCTTTTTGATGACGCTGAGTGGTTATATACCCAATCTCATCGAAGAAGATTTTGAGATGCTCACTGATCGCGCCCTTCAAAAAAATAATCTTTCCAAACAGAACATCACACACTGGTGTGTTCACCCCGGGGGGAAAAAAATACTTGAAGCCATCCATAAAAGCCTGAGCCTGACAAAGGGCGAACTGGATAATAGTTATGATGTACTAAAAGAATTTGGAAACATGTCGTCGCCAACGATTCTATTTGTACTGAAAAAAATATTTGACAAAGCAGTATTTAAAAAAAACAATGCCATATTCGGTGCAGCTTTTGGGCCAGGGCTCACAATGGAAACATTTACAGCCGTTGCATAAATTTTTTTCGAAAACGTTTGCTTCCCCCGACTTTTAAAAACTTCCTCTTAACTTGTAGCATGGATTTCTCAGTTCGTTCATACGATAAAGAATTGCTTGATCAGGACGATATTCCGTTCACTGATTTGGAACAGAACATGCGCGAACTGAATATAATAAACACCTGGCTTGGCGGGCATCATGTTACGCTGCGGGGATTTACAAAGTTAATCGGGGATAAAAAAAAAATTACCGTCTGCGAAATCGGATGTGGAGGAGGCGATAACTTGTTGTCCATACAGCATTGGTGCTGCAAAAAAAATATTAATGCAAAATTAATTGGCATTGATATCAACCCAGGTTGCATTGCTGTTGCCGTTTCCAAATTCAAATCCCCAAATGCAGAATTCCTGACGTCAGATTTCCGGCTGATAATTTTTGCAAACGAGAAGCCAGATATTCTTTTTTCATCTTTGTTTTGTCATCATTTTACCGATGTTGAATTGATAAGTATGTTTCAATGGATGAAATCAAATTCAAAACTGGGTTTCTTTATCAACGATCTTCACCGGCATCCGATCGCATATTATTCCATAAAATGGATCACGAGAATATTTTCAAAATCGTATCTGGTAAAAAACGACGCGCCGTTATCTGTATTAAGAGGATTTAAAAAAAAAGAATGGAGACTTCTATTCACGCAGGCAGATATAGATTATTATAAGCTGAAATGGAACTGGGCATTCCGCTGGTTGATATTTTATAAAAAAAATGAGTAAAGGTTGGAAGTTAAAAAACAATACGATGTTGTGATTATCGGCGGAGGCCTAGCAGGTCTTTCATTATCTATCCAATTAGCTAAAGCCGGTTACAGTATTGCTGTTTTTGAAAAAGAAAAGTATCCGTTTCATAAAGTTTGTGGAGAATACGTCAGTTTTGAAAACTGGAATTTTTTAGAAGAGCTTGGCCTTCCATTAAGTGACTGGCATCTGCCATTGATAAAGCAATTGCAGGTATCTGCTCCAAACGGAGATTTTATTGAAAGCGATTTGCCTTTAGGCGGGTTCGGTATCAGCCGATATAAAATGGATAATGCATTAGCGAATATTGCTTCACTGGCAGGAGTAAATTTATTTCAGCAAAACAAAGTCTCGGATGTAGTTTTTAAAAATGCAATGTTCAACATACAAACAGCAGCATTCGAATGCACGGCCAAAATAGTGTGCGGGAGTTTTGGAAAGCGCAGCAATCTGGATGTGAAATGGAAAAGAGCTTTTATCCTGAAGAAAAACAATAAGCTTAATAATTATGTTGGTGTAAAATACCATGTCAAAACCGATTTTCCGCCGCATCTTATTGCATTGCATAATTTTAAAAATGGTTATTGCGGCATTTCCCAAATTGAAGAGAATAAATATTGCCTTTGCTACCTGACCACTGCCGAAAACCTTCGCGCAAGCAATAATTCCATAGAAGCAATGGAAAAAAATATTCTCCGGCGAAACCCTTTTCTAGATAAAATATTTTCGTCCTCTCAATTTCTTTATGAACAGCCTCTTATTATTTCGCAAATCAGTTTTGAAAAGAAGTCGAAAGTTGAAAATCATGTGTTGATGATCGGGGATTCCGCAGGAATGATCACACCTCTTTGTGGTAACGGCATGAGCATGGCGCTTCACGCAAGCAAGATTTCATTCAGGTATATTGATTTATTTTTGAAGGGCTTCGCCACGCGTCATGAAATGGAGCAGGACTATGCAGATGCATGGAGCAAATGCTTCGGCAACCGATTGCTGGCAGGAAGATCCATACAACGCTTTTTTGTAAATGAGTTGCTTTCGGGGTTTTTGATCCGTTTTATAAAACCGTTTCCAAAAATTGTTTCATATTTGATCCGCCAAACACATGGCACCCCTTATTGAAAATAAAATGAAGAATTGTATAGCTGTTTTCTTTTTTGTTTTTTTTGTATTTCAGATTAAAGGCCAAGACTATCATGCTATTCAGGGTTCTTCCTTTGCCGGAAGCCTAGGTGTTTCAAACAACCCTGCATCCATTGTTAATACACCCTATCCATGGGATCTTACGCTTTTCGCCTTTCAACTAAAAAGCGCAACCAATGCTTACACCATTAATAATTATTCCCTGATCTCATCAGCAAAAAATACTTATACTGTTGCAAACAATGGAGATTATGGAAGGTATGCAGACCTCAATTTCAACATCAACCTGCTGAATGCACGGATTGCACTGAACCGCAAGCAAGCTATTGCAATGGGATTAAATATGCGCGGATATGGCAACCTGAAAACGAACCCATATAATTTTATCGATACGTTGCATAATGTAACACAGTTCCTGAATCTGAATCCTGATAATAGCGTTTATAGCGGGAATTTGACTACAAGCAGTTGGCTGGAAGCGTTTGCAACATATAGCCAAACTATATGGGATGATGTTCTCCAAAGACTGAACGGGGGGTTAACAGTGAAAGCTATGCGTGGAATTTCCGGAGCATTTGCAGAAATGCAGAACGGCACAGTTACCTCCGCGCCTGACGGTGTTTCTCAGATTTACACTTTAAATAGCGTAAGTGCCAGATATGGCTATTCTTACAATTACGATGGCTGGCAGAATAGTAAATCATCAATACAGAATATTAAAGATTTTATTACAAACACAAGAGGTGGCTTTTCAGTTGACATCGGATTTGAGTATTTGATCAAACCACAGGGGGTGAAGACTTATTTTGATGATGAGGATTATTACGACTACGAGTGGAAGATTGGGATCTCACTTTTAGATTTTGGCCACAACCAATACAGATACGGCAATCAAAGCCATTCCTTCACCGGGCCTGCCGCCAATGTATCAGATTCCCTGCTTGACCAGAAATTTGATTCAGCAAGCAGCTTCACAAATCTAAATGACAGCATCGCGTCTGTTGTGAATGGGTTTTCTCAAACCGGTGGAAAATTCAAAGTGCAAAACCCTACACGTTTGGTAGTAAATGTTGACCGTTCTTTGGGCGATGATTTTTATATTAACGGTGAGCTTTCCATAAATCTGAGCAGTGCAGTAAGCAGTGCAGATAAGTTGTACGTCCGTGAGCTGAATTTCTTAACCTTCACCCCAAGATGGGAAACAAAAAGATGGGGGGTATACATGCCGATACAATACAATGGTGATAAACAATTTTGGATAGGTGGCGCATTCAAGGCAGGGCCTTTACTGTTTGGCATTCATAATTGGGCAAATGTTTTTTCCAGAAATAAAATGCAGAATGGCGGAGGATATATTGCAATTGTGATACATCCATCCCGAACTACAAAAAGCAAAACAGATAAGCGGTTGGAATGCCCGAAGCAATGATCTGATAATTTTGAAAAATATTGAATCTGAGCAACCTTTAATATTTAAGATAAAACTATTTTATTGACTACTTGTTTGATTAAGTATGGAAACAAATAATAAGAAAACACTGGTACTTGGTGCATCCGGCAATCCGGAGAGGTATAGCTATTTAGCCGTAAACAGGCTACGCAGCAAAGGAATTGAAACAGTAGCGATCGGCAGAAAAAAAACAAAGGTTGCAGATATAGAAATAGCAACAGAAAAAGAAGATTATAAAAATATCGATACAGTAACTCTTTATCTCAGTCCCTTAAATCAAAAAGAATATTACAATTATATCCTGTCGTTACATCCCAATAGAATCATTTTCAACCCGGGTGCGGAAAACGAAGAATTATCTGATCTCGCAAAAGCCAATGGCATAAAGCCTTTGGAAGCATGCACCTTGGTTATGCTTGGCACAAATCAGTTTTGATACAATATCGGAAGAAGGATTCCGTTTAACATTCAGAAGCTTTTTTACTACCCGTTGTTGATCGTACCCCTTAAAAAACTAGAAATCCGGATGAAGAATCAAACTACTTTGCGCATAGTGCCTGACGATTTTTTGTTTTTTCTCAAAAACATTGCCTGCTTTTCCCCCTTTAGTTTATTGCATCGCCCGTCTCAAAATCAGCTCAAGCCAAAATGCCAAATGCAATACATCCAGATAGATAATGGTACAACGTTATTGTATAATCGCAAACATTACTGAAGCTATTCCTGATGATACCTACTAATCCGTACCCATGAAAATTTTTTACAAATAGAAAAAAAATAAAAAACAGGAATAATTAATACAACGATAACGCACACACTATTTTGCTATTAATGGGTTTTTCGGTAAATTCGAAAAACCCATTTTTATGTTATGGAGAAAATTTAATGGAGATCCGGTTGAACTTCCCATCATAGATGCAGTTGAACAGGCTATTCGCCGGGAGACAGAAAAAGGATTTCACCTGAAAGTATGTATCGGCACCGACTCGCAGGTTAAGGGCGCCGAGACTGAATTTGCAACGGTGATTGTTTTTTTGAGAGAAGGCCGTGGTGGCTTTATGTTCATTCACAATGAAAAAACAAAAACAAAGTACAGTATCAAGGAACGCATGCTGGTGGAAGTAGCAAAAAGCATCGAGATCGCGTACGAACTTTGCAATCTTTTCAGCAAGTATGATGTAGACATGGAAGTGCATGCTGACATTAATACCAATCCTCATTTCAAAAGCAACGATGCCTTAAAAGAAGCCATGGGCTATATTCTGGGAATGGGCTTCGCCTTCAAAGCCAAGCCGGAAGCCTTTGCCAGCAGCAGTTGCGCAAATAAGGTCGTAAACTAAGACCTGAACCTGACAAAGGTTTTTCATTACAGGCTGTGAAAAATTCACTGCCAGAGAAATTGTCTCCTTAAATTTACTTTAACTTATTATTGCTGCAACGATTTGTCGTTCTTATTTGTCTGAATTCAACAAATCGCCCGGGAAATGAAAAGTATGCCCTCATTAGCGGTTCTCTGCCTCATGTTTTTTTATGGCTGTAAAAAAGAAGATGTACCAGTTACAAAATCTTCTGCAAACATTGAAGGCACCTGGAATTATATTGGGTATAGCGGCGGCCTTGCAGGACTCAATTTTACCCCGGTTACTCCCGGAGGGGTTTATATCCAGGTAAAGGACATGCAGCTTTTGATCACATCGGGTGATAAAGGTCCGCAAAAATGTATGCAATTTCAATTTCAGGTGGATACATCCCATAACAGCTATTATCAACTTTCAGGTTTGATTACCGCAAGTGACACAAGCTTTATGCTGCCAATGACTGATATGAAAACTTATTTTGTGGCAATTCATAATGATACCTTAACACTGTACCCAACATTATGCAGTGATTGCTATACTTCACACTATGTGCAATCATTAAAGCATTTTACCTGTTCTGACAGTCTACATTAGATCTCTTTGCTGCATTGCAAATTCATTATTGCATTCTGAGATCAGTTGCAAAATCTTATCGCGGCCGGTTTTCTTTATGGCACTCGTAACAAAATGCTGAGGAAGGAATTGCCACGTTTCGCGCATTTTATTTAAGAACGATTTTACGTTTGCGCTGACAGTCCGCTGATTCTCTTTGTCAGATTTCGTGAACACAATGCAGAACGGGGTTTTCCATTCGCCCAGTTGGTTCACAAAATCCAAATCAATTTTTTGAGGTGCATGGCGGCTGTCAACCAAAATAAAAACATTCATCAGGGTTTCCCTCTTGCGCAAATAGTCTTCAATCATCTTCTCCCACTTCTTGCGTTGCGATTGAGACACTTTTGCAAAACCATAGCCGGGCAAATCAACCACATACCATTCCTTGTTTATCAAAAAATGATTGATGAGCTGTGTTTTGCCAGGTGTGCCAGATGTCTTGGCAAGCTTCTCATTGTTGCAAAGCATGTTAATCAAAGTAGATTTGCCCACATTGCTGCGACCGATAAAAGCATATTCAGGTTTATCAGCCCTGGGACTCTGCAGGTAATCCGGACTGCTGATGATATATTCTGACGACGTGATGAGCATGATGAACATAGCCGTTGTTCAGTGGTTGATAACCTGCAACGTATATGCAAGATACGATGGAGTTATGAGTTGATGATTGATCATTCACCGAGAACCTAAGCTATTGTTTACCACAACTATAAAATCAAGAGATTGTAAAAAGACCGAACAATGGTTTTCCATTTGAAAAATCGGGTTTAGGTTGGTGCCATCTTCAAAGCATAGAGAAAGCCTGAAAGTAAAATAGTATAAACACATAGAAGGGTGAAATTTTACTATTGACCCATCCGAAATTACAGATTAATTTTAGCCGGTATTAATCCGTTCGTGAAATTGAATTGTGAACTTAATCCAACTCTATGAAGAGAACTCTACTCCCTCAACTAACTTTTTTAAAAAAAATCATTGCCGGGCTGCTATTTATTTTTATTTCTCTGAAATCCTTCTCCCAGGATTATGGCAAAAGTTATGTGAACATAACCAAAGGCACAACCGGAAGCACCATCGAGCCAGGCGATACGTTGGAAGTCAGAGCCACGTTTGTTGTGAGGTCAGGCACTTTTACCCAATGCTCTTTTACTGATGTCGTTCCGGCAAACACTACATATGTTTCCGGCACGCTAAGAGTGCTCACTAATGAAGGGAAAATTTTTCGCCAATGGACAGATGCAGGCGGAGATGACCCGGGTACTATTTCCGGTTCTAATATTACTATTAATTTAGGTACTGGCGCAACAGCGGCGGCAGGTGGCAGCATCAAAAACACAGATAAGCCTTCTTTCTACCATGGTTCATGTATCATGATTGCATCTTACAGGGTAGTTGTGAATGCAGTAGCTTATGGAACTAAGATTGGCATCGGCACAGGTAATCTTACTTACAAATCAGGGTCACTTGTGAATATTACTTTCCCGCAAGACACAATTATTGTTTATCACAATTTTGGGATTTGCAGCAATACAGTTGGAGGCAACGCAATTCTTTCTGAATTTGGAGGAACATTTGGCTCAGGAAATATAAAAGACCGTGCCCCTTCAAGCAGTGTGCCTTCTAATTACACCTATGCTGCTTTCTCCAGCGGCGGCAATATGCCAAACGATTATTATTATGGCGTAAGCAACAACACAAGCGGCGGAACAACTGCTGCCACAGGCTATTCTACATCCAACGCATGGGCTTTCCCGGATAATTCACAAACGCCCTCTCACCGCATTTTCAGCGTATGGGATATTATCGGCGACCATACTGGCGCAAGCAATCCGTTGTTTGGCAATCCCGCAACAGATGATAATGCAGGGGCATCAGGTGGCTATATGGTTGTTATCAATTCTTCTTACAGAACGGATACTGCTTTTCTTGATACTGTAACAAACCTGTGCCCCAATACTTATTACCAATATGTAGCCTGGTTCAGGAATATGTGCTCGAAATGCGGTTGCGACAGCAATGGAACAGGGGCATCCGGAGCAGGTTATATACCAACTGCACCCGGCGACTCATCTGGCGTGTATCCAAACCTTACTTTCAATGTCAATGGATTTGATTACTATACAACAGGAAATATTTTGCACACGGGGCAATGGATACAAAAAGGTTTTATCTACTTAACCGGCCCAACCCAAACTTCTATGATCATCAGCATCCGCAATAATGCGCCAGGCGGCGGCGGCAACGATTGGACAATTGATGACATCAACGTGGCCACCTGTTCTCCCAATATTGCGCTGACACCCAACAAGGCTGATACTCTATGCCAAGGTGCCGACGATACAGTGCGGTTTAAAGTAACCTCTTACTTTAATAATTACACTGAATGGGAGATACAGCAAAGCTATGATAATGGAACTACCTGGGCATCGCCCGGAAACGATACTACCGGAGCATCGGCCACGGGTTCAGCGATTCCTGTTTATGATTCCACAATCAACCAATATACTTATATAATAACGCGTTATTATCGCTTAGACCTTGTCCATACAGTTGTTCTATACCGGATTGTAATCGCATCCACGGTTGCAAACCTTAGCAGCGCCAGTTGCTCTTTCCCCGCCAATACGCCTAAGGCGATTTATGCCATCAATTGCCTGACCGTTCTTCCGACAAATATTATTTATTTCAATGGTCAGTTGAAAGATGGACTGGCTAATTTAAAATGGACAACAACAAATGAAACCAACGATTTAAAGTACGTGATAGAGCGAAGCAGCGATCAGATGAATTTTGAAGTTGCCGGAATTGTCAATGCACATGGACCGCAAGGATTTGGGGCAACTTATAATTTTATTGACGCTAAACCTGTTTCCGGCATAGCATATTATCGCATTCGCATCGTAAGCGGCAACTCCCAGAAAATCAGTTCAGTTGTTTTACTAAGCAATTCCGAAATCAATTTTGATGTCAGATCGCTCGTGAACCCATTCAGCAATCAATTGTCTTTTGAAATGGTTGTTCCGGGTAACGATATCGCCGCTTTCACTTTAGTTGATATGTATGGGAGGGTAATAAAACAGCAAAAGCAAAATGTTTCTCAGGGGTTGAACACTATAAACATTTACGACCTGGGCATATTACCAATGGCAACTTATACTTTGAAAATCCAATATGCTGATAAGATGATCGTGAAACAGGTTTTGAAAAATGATTAAGAAACCTGGACGGTGTCATTCACATCGCTGTTCGTTTCAACAGACTCGTGCTGCTCAATGATATGTTTTTTGAAAAATTTTTTTTGAAAAAGCAAAATAGCGATCACGCCAACCGATATCGAAGCATCGGCTATATTAAAGACAGGGCTGAAGAATTCAAATTCGTCGCCGCCTAGAAATGGGATCCAATGAGGGTAATGAGATTTTATCAAAGGGAAATAAAGCATATCCACCACCCGCCCGTGCAAAAAACCCGCATAGCCATGCGGCGGGAACATCCTTGCTACATGGTCAATCGTGCTTTCGTCAAACACCAGGCCGTAAAACATGCTGTCAATTAAATTGCCGAGCGCTCCTGCAAAAATCAGCGATGCGCAGATAATAAAACCAGTGTGATATTTTTTCTGAATGATAGAGCGGATATAAAAAACCCCGAATAAAACAGCCACCAGCCTGAAAAGAGTGAGCGCTGTCTTTCCCCAATAACCGCCCAAGGTTTTGCCCCAGGCCATCCCTTCATTTTCAACAAAATAAATTTGGAATTTGTCGCCAATTACTTTTATGCCTTTATCATAACGGGAAACCTGAGCATGATAATAATCCCATTGATAGCTCAGCGGCATATGTGTTTTCACCCAAATTTTCAAGGTCTGATCTGCAACGATAATGAGCAATACAATAAAAAGAACATTCCTGAGCTTCACTACAATTATTTAAGCAGCAAATATAATTAAATTGTTGTCAGGTGCGGGCTCACGGCCGAACTACTTTCGTATTATTTTAACGTGGTGGGTTTTATTGTTATGCTACCGCCCAAAGCCCCTGTCAGCATATTATTGCAGCTTTGCAAATTGAATGCGTGGTTCATGAAACCCAGCAACGAATTATTCTTCAAAATAAACCCTCTTCACTCTTTGCGAAACGCCGGTTAATATTTCATACGGAATAGTCTGCGCCCATTTGGCAACTTGCTGCACCGACAATTCTTTCCCGAAAATAGTCACCTCATCGCCCTCATTTACATCAGGAATACCGGTTATGTCAATCATCGTCATGTCCATGCAAACGCTTCCTACTACTTCCGCAACCCTGCCTTTCACCATCATTTTGCCTGCACCATTGCCCAAGCTTCGCGGGTAGCCATCAGCATATCCAAGACAAACTGTTGCAATGGACGTCTTACCTCGCGTCACTCCTTTTCGATTATACCCCACCGTTACCCCCGGTTCCACGTGCTTTATCTGGGCAATGGTGGATTTGAGCGTTGATACTTCCTGCAGGTTCAGTTGGTTAGAACTACTGCTGTCAATGCCGTATAACCCGATGCCAAGCCGCACCATATCCAACTGTAACAAGGGTTGGCGAACAATGGCAGCAGTGTTTGCTATATGTTTTATAAAAGAATAGTTAACTACTGCCTTTATCTCTTCCGCTGCTTTTAAAAAAATTTCAGCTTGTTGCTTTGTGAATGCATCCTGCTGTGCTTCTTCGCTTGCTGCCAGGTGGCTAAACACGCTCTGGATTTTAAAAGAAGAACTCTTTATGGCTGCCAACAGTTCTTTCAATTCATTTATTGGAAAGCCCAGGCGGTTCATTCCGGTTTCCAATTCAATATGCGCGGGAAATTGCTGTACGCCTTCTTTCTTCAAAAAAGAATCGAACAACTGTTGAAGATGAAATGAATAAATGACCGGCTCAAGATGGAATTGCAGCAATGCATCAAAAGAATTCAACTCCGCATTCATTACCATGATAGGGAGATTGATGCCGGATTTGCGCAATTCAACTCCCTCATCGGCATAAGCAACGGCAAGATAATCTACTTTATGGAACTGTAAAAGGTTAGCAATCTCAAAGCTGCCACCGCCATACGAAAAAGCTTTCACCATCGCCATCAGCTTTGTGGAAGGTTGCAGCAATTGTTGGTATTGCTTCAGGTTCTCCGCCATTGCATTCAGGTTGATCTCGAGCACCGTTTGATGGATCTGTTCGGCCAGTAAACGATCAATCGTCTCAAATTCAAATATGCGTGCGCCTTTCAATAAAATGGTCTCATCTCGAAAATGAATATGATGAAAATCTTTTTTAAATGATTCAACAGTATCATAAAATGACGTCTCCGCTAATTGTCGAAAGATCTCGCTGGCAGCTTTTATCTTTCCCCCAATCCCTATCAATCGGCTCACTTTTTTCTGCCGGAGCAATTGCGCCACTTCGTTGTACAAATCATTTTCTCCTTTGCCGCTTTCCAATATATCGGATAGAATCACTGTGCGTTTATGATGCTGTTGTTGCTGTAGCATAAAATCAAGCGCTATTTTCAGGGAATTGATATCTGCGCTATAACTGTCATTGATAATGGAACAATTATTAATGCCACTTTTTAATTCGAGTCGCATGGCAACGCGGGATAACCGTTGTAGCTTGTTCTGAATTTTATTGAGAGGGACGTTTAAATACAAAAGGAGGCAAATGCAATTCATGGCATTTTCAAAGGAAGCGTCATCTGAAAATGGGATATTGAAAGAAAGAGAGCTATTATCACAAAGCAAATCAACATTTGTGTTGTTATGATTTCTTTCAATTTTCTTTATGCGGATTTTTGCAATGCCGCTTTTTCCCCAACTGAATAATTGTAGTGGTTTATTTGCGGCAATATGTTTCAGCGATCTGGAAATATGCACATCATCACTATTGTAAATAACAACGGACGCGTTTTCAAAAAGCGCTATTTTTTCTTCTGCTTTTCTAAAAATATTTTCAAACCCTTCACTATGCGCTTCGCCGATATTGGTGAAGATGCCAATGGTGGGCTTTATAATCCTCTCCAGCTTTTGCATTTCGCCCGGCCGGGAAATGCCCGCTTCAAAAATGCCCAGATTGTTGCTTTCATTCATTTGCCAAACGCTTAATGGCACGCCTATTTGAGAGTTGTAAGACCGGGGGCTTCTTACAATATTATATTCATCTTCCAGCAATTGGTTTAGCCATTCTTTCACAATCGTTTTTCCATTGCTGCCCGTGACGCCGATCACGGAGATATCAAAATGATCGCGATGGTGCGCAACTAATTGTTGCAGCGCAGAAAGGCTATCTTTTACAAGAATGATGTTCGCATTTTTGTATGCTGAAACATTTACCTCACCGAGCACAATAAAATTCCTAACGCCGCGCAGGTATAAATCATCCAAAAATTGATGCCCGCTTTTTCGCTGGCCTTTCAATGCAAAAAATAATGTAGTGCCTGGGAAAATCAATCTCCTGCTGTCCGTGAGCAAATGCTCTATGGAATCATTTTGCGCAAACTGAAGAAACGTTCCACCGGTTATCTTACAAATATGTTCAATCAAATATTTCATGAAGTGAATGCAGCGGCTTTTTTATTTTTTCTTGTTGAAGAAAGAATATAACATAGCAGTAACGATACAAAAAACAATCACCAACAAAGAAACATATACCGGCATGTGGATTTCAAAAATCTCTGCCAGCATTTTGGCCCCGATGAAAATCAGCACCACCGAGATTCCTTGCGGAAGATATTTGAATTTATCCACCGCTCCGCGCAAAAGAAAAAACAAAGAGCGCAGACCAAGCACTGCAAAAATGTTGGAGGTATAGATCACCAGCCGCTCCTGCGTGATGCCAAATACAGCGGGTATGGAATCCAGAGCGAACACAATATCTGTTGTTGCCAGTAAGATTATCACCACAAAGATACTGGTGTACATTTTTTTCCCATTTTGTATTGTACTCAGTTTTCCATCGCCATCGGCTGAAGTGAGCGGCAGAAAACGTTTCAGGAATCTGTACATGTTGTTTTCTTCCATATCCACTTGCTGATCTTGCTTTGCAATGAACATGCTGATGCCTGTGTATACGAGAATAGCGCCGAAAATATACAACAGCCAACTGAACCTGGCCACCAGTGCAACACCAATGGTGATGAAAATAATGCGCAGCACCGCCGCTGTTAAGATACCTATCAACAGCACACGGCCATAATATTTTTCTTTTACTCTGAAAAAAGAGAAGATCAATATGAATACAAAAATATTGTCAATACTCAGACTCCATTCCATCAGGTAAGCACTGATGTACTCAATGGCTGTCTGATGTCCTCGCTCAAACCATAAAAAACCAAAAAATGCCATTGCAAGGCAAACCCAGAAAAGCGTTTGCCACAATGCTTTTTGAATAGTGATGGCTTCGCCTTTTCTGCTGAGCAGGCCAAGGTCAAAAATAAGCGCCAGCAACAGCAAGATCCCGAAAATAAGATAGGTCAGTTGGAAGGAATCCATGTAGTAAAGATAAGAGAAAAGTGTTGCGTGTTGGGAGTCAGAAGTCGGAACTAAATGGTAAAAAAAATTATTAACTCATCATTCTACACACATGCGACTACCCGCTATATTTTCTCTTTCTTATCCATTGAAAAATAAAACCAGCGATGATTACTAATGTTAATGGCAGCATAATGTTCATGAATTGCCAGAAGCTGCGATTGTCTTCCAGTTTTTTCGGATCAAGCAATCGCAAAGTAAAATCTTTGGATCGTGTTTCCAGAATGCCTGAGGTGCTTGTGAGATAATCCAGGCAATTCTGTATATAATCCTGATTAGCGAAAGTGTAGTCGATGTCTTTGTTATACCCCATTGGCAAAGGGCCGCGCTGCGAAATGTCATTCATAACTATCTCAGCACTTGCACAGATAATAATCTTGGATTTTTTTTCGCCTGCTGGCAGGAAAGGTTGTTTGTAAATATTTGCAAGGGTATCTATCATAGAAGACGACATGCGGTTGGCATATAAAGAACTGAATTTCCCTTCCAGCAAAACAGCAGCAGGAATATTTGGCTGATTAAAAATTCTGGGATCGTTGGCAACTTTCACACTTTCAAAACTGATAATAGCAGGGGCACCGACGATTCGGCCATTAGCCGAAGTCTGAAGCAAGACTGTTTTTTGAATGCCGTTTGCTTTAACTGTATCAATTGAATTGGTAAATTTTGAATAAACAGGGTCCAGGTTTTTAGAAATGGGATGAGTGAGGCTTCCGCTTAATAATGGAAAATAAGGCCATGGCAAAAGCTGCATTTGCGGTTTGCCTCCAGACATGCCCACCACAAAATTGATGGTGGCGCATTGCATATCCTGCACCAGGTCCTGATTTACGCGGGCGCCGTATTTGAAAAATAAATCTTCGAGGTTCAAGCCACGGTCGTAAGCAAGCGTTTCTTTATCAAGGCGCAGGCTGTCCATTTCTGTGTGCAGGTTGTCTATCATGAAGATGATGTTGCCCCCATGCATCACGTACTGATCCAGTTTCAATTTTTCATTGTCTGTGAATTTATTGGTTGGCTTCACCATGATGATCGCATTGAAAACAGCAGGTATGATATCAATGCTATCTAATTTAACGATCCCGAAATTGTAATTCTTCCGCAGGCCTTCCACCAGATTATACACGCTGAAGTCAATTGCGCCGCCATTGTGCAGGTCGAGCGGTTCGCCATTGCCCACTGCGTAGCCAACAGCAGGCACTCGTTTTTCTGTAATCTTGTCAATAGCATTCGCGAATTTATATTCCAGCAATGCTTCAGCGTTGTTATATAAAGTATTCTCACCGGTGTTGCTAACACCTTTGAGTAAATCGACGGGGAATATCCTGTCTTTATATTTCACGATAGCTCCGGGCAACACAAATCGCTCGCTCTGCTCTTCACCTTTTTTTGTTTGTGCAACCAGATTCATTGGCTGAATACCCATTCTGTAGAGCGAATCAATAAGCAGTTTTTTCGCCGAATCATCGAGATCTGTCAGGGGGTCAAAAAAACGGAAATGGATTTTACCGTTGCCATATTCCTTAAACTCGCTTAGCAGTTCTTCCGTGCTTTTTGATAACTTTTTTATGCCTGCCTTCATATCTCCTTTTAGAAAAATATCGATATTGATGTTATCATCTAGATTTTTTAATAATTTTTTTGTTGGCTCGCTCAGTGTGTATCTTTTTTCTTTGGTAAGGTCAAGGCGATAATGAAGTTGAGATGCCGCAAAATTGATTGCAACAATGATAGCAATCAGGTAAAGCGACCAATATTTTGAAGTTGCGAGTTTTTTCATTTAAAAATTTCTTTATCTCTTTGCCAGGTTTCGGTTGGTAAATATTAAAAAGAAGAAAACAATGCTCACGAAATAAATCAGGTCCCGGGTATCGATTACCCCGCGGCTGATACTGCGGTAATGGAAATCTATACCCAACATTTCAATGTAATAATCCGCTCCGGCAGCAAAGTAAGGAATCGTGCTCACTGCATTAAACCCGCTGTAAATAACAAAACAGAAAAAAGCCGATGCAATGAAAGCAACAACTGCATTATCAGTTAGGCTGCTGCAACAAATGCCAATGGCAACGAAAACGGCTGTTAGAAAAAGCAACCCGATGTATGAGCCGATGGATGCGCCGACATCTATGCCATTTTGTGCAGACAATTGCTGAATGCAAAAAAAATAGATCAATGTGGGCAATAATGCTATGACTACTAAAATCAGGCTGGCGATGTATTTCCCTGTCACGATATCCCATCTGGTCAATGGCCGGGTTTGCAAAATCTCAAACGTGCCGGTTCGGAACTCATCAGAAAAGCTGCGCATGGTGATAGCAGGGATAAGCAATAATAATATCCATGGGGCAAGCTCAAAATAATTGGACAGTGTAGCATAACCGAAATCAAAAATATTTGTGGAGGGAAAAACAAAAAGCAGCAAACCATTCAACAATAAAAAAGCAATAATGGCTATATAGCCTGTCAAACTGCTGAAAAATTGCCTAAGTTCTTTTTTGCAAACTGCCCACATAAGCACGAAAATAAGAGATATAATGTTTCAGTCGGCATTATCAGGCTAAATCAATTAGCCACGAAATCGACAATCAGTTTTTTCAAACAATGCCACAAATTTGCAGAAAGGCCAAATGGCTGCAGTATTCTGGTTATATTTAAAATGAAATAAAAAAAATTTTTTAACAAATCATTTTCTCCTATATTCGCTCCTCAATTAAAGATTGCCGCCTTTCGAAAATAATATACCGGTTCAGGTTCAAAATATTTAGCCGAAACCAACTGCATGAAAAATCCCGCTATTGCGGGATTTTCTCTTTTAACCACCCTTCGATAATCATATTAATCGACCCCGTTTCTAAAATAAAAAATTCCCTGCGACTTGCATCGGAGGGAATTTCGTTAAAAAAAAAATTTGAGCCTTATACCGCGAAGCTTTCGCCGCAGCCGCAAGTACGGCTTGCATTGGGGTTACTGAAATAAAATCCCTTTCCATTAAGGCCATCGGAAAAATCCAGTGTGGTATTAACGAGATATAAAAAGCTCTTCAGGTCTGTTACGACTTTTACACCGTTATCTTCAAAAACCTGATCCATTGGCTTCTGCTCATTGTCAAAGTCCAGTTTGTAGCTCAATCCAGAACACCCTCCGCCAACTACAGATACACGCACGAAATAATCCGGAGCATCAGCAATAGCAGCATCCTGCATCAGGTGCTTCACTTTATCTTTTGCTTTATCGCTTACGTAAATCATATTAATTCGAAAATTAAAAAATAGCTCAATTAGAAAATGAAACCTATTTATTGTTCACAATTTTCACATTGAGCTATTTTCACACTGCTGAATTTAGTGCACTACTGAGCTTTCAAACTTAATTTCCTCAAGGCCATTTTTCACCCGATAATCATTGATTGCTGCTTTGATGGCATCTTCTGCAAGAACAGAGCAATGAATTTTAACCGGGGGCAGATTGAGCTCTTCCACTATGTCCATGTTATCAATTTTCAATGCCTCATCAACACTCTTTCCTTTGAGCCATTCTGTGGCAAGAGAAGAAGATGCAATAGCACTGCCACATCCAAAGGTCTTGAATTTGGCATCTTTAATTAAGCCAGTTTCATCATCTACTTCAATTTGGAGGCGCATAACATCACCGCATTCAGGTGCACCAACCAAGCCGGTGCCTACATTCTTTTTGCTTTTATCAAGAGTCCCTACATTTTGTGGGTTTGTGTAATGACCTATAACTTTTTCTGAGTATGCCATAACAATATAATTTGAAAATTTAAAAATTAGATTATGGCCTAATTAAATCGCGCAATTGGGCCATTATCGAATTTGCTAACTAATTTAATGGTGCGCCCATTCTATTTTATCCATGTCCATTCCTTCTTTGAACATTTCCCACAAAGGGCTCATTTCACGTAAATGGGTTACCGTTTTGCTCACCTGTTGAATAGTATAATCAATCTGTTCTTCAGTTGTGAATCTGCCCAGGCCGAAACGCAGCGAACTGTGCGCCAAATCATCGCCCAAGCCCAAAGCCTTTAAAACATAGCTTGGTTCAAGAGACGCTGAAGTACATGCAGAACCTGATGAGACAGCAATGTCTTTGTTGAAACCCATCATCAATCCTTCTCCCTCTACATATTTAAAAGAAATATTGCTTACATGGGGCAGGCGATGCTCTTTGCTGCCATTCACATACGATTCTTCCAACTTAGTCAATGAGTTTTCCAATTTGTCGCGCAGGGCACTGATGCGTTTGTTATCACTTTCCATTTCCTGCATGCACAACTCGCAAGCCTTGCCAAAACCCACGATTCCGGGAACATTCAGCGTGCCGCTTCTCATGCCTCTTTCGTGGCCACCTCCATCCATTTGAGAAGTCACTTTAACACGTGGGTTCTTCCTGCGAACATACAAAGCCCCTACGCCTTTTGGTCCATACATTTTATGACCCGTGAATGCCATTAGATCGATCCCATCTTTATTAACATCTACCGGAATTTTCCCAACAGCCTGGGTTGCATCACTAAAAAAAAGCACTCCATGTTTGCGCGCAATTTTGCTTATTTCCCGCACTGGCTGAAGAACACCAATTTCATTATTGGCGTACATAATAGCAATTAATATTGTTTTGGGGGTAATGGTGGCTTCCAATTCCTGCAAATCAATCAAGCCGTCAGGTTTAACATGCAAATAGGTTACCTGACCTCCACTTTTTTCAACGTGCTTGCAGGTATCCAGCACGGCTTTATGTTCAGTATTTGCTGTGATGATATGATTGCCTTTACTTGCATACATGTCAAAAACGCCTTTTATTGCCAGATTATCCCCTTCTGTGGCCCCGGAAGTAAAAATAATTTCTTTGGGATCTGCGCCAATTAATTTTGCAACTTGTTCACGGGCATAATCAACGGCCTCTTCTGCCTGCCAGCCAAATGGGTGGTTGCGGCTTGCTGCATTACCAAAGTGATTGGTGAAATAAGGCAACATCGCATCTACCACACGCGGATCGCAAGGAGTAGTTGCATTATGGTCAAGATAAATGGGAAATTGTATCATGAACTGAAATTCTATTTTATATATAATACAAAATTAACCCAAAAGGTTCAGAAATAAGAGCGAACGGATTTTACTGAAATCATATTTCCTTAATTCGTAAACGTTGCTGGCAAAGGTTGTAAGTCAATAGTTAAAAAAAGCCCTCACAGAAACTGGATTATGTTTTTTTTTAATAAGTTTCATTGCACTGACTCATGAGCGAATGTTATTTTTACACAAAATCTTTATATGCAGAAAATAGAGCACATTGGAATTGCTGTGAAAAATTTATCCTTTTCAATTTCTCTTTTTGAAAGGCTGCTTGATTGTCCATGTTATAAAACTGAATTAGTTGAAAGTGAACAGGTGAACACTGCATTTTTCCAAAAAGGTGAAACAAAAATTGAATTGCTTGAAGGCATCTCTGGTGAAAGTGTAATTACAAAATATGTTGAAAAAAAAGGCGAGGGCATTCATCATATAGCATTTGAAGTAAGCGATATTGAAGCCGAAATGAAGCGGCTTTTACAAGAAGGTTTTGTATTGTTAAATGAGCAACCAAAACAAGGTGCAGATAATAAATTAATCTGCTTTCTTCACCCAAAAAATACCAATGGGGTTTTAATTGAACTGTGCATGGAGAAAGCTTGATGCCTTTCTACTTAGCTATAACAAGCTTGCCTGTTTCCTGCAAGCCGTCTTCTCCAATAACCTGCAAAAAATAGTTTCCTGTAGGATAACCATAAAGCTGAAAAGAAAGGGTTGCGCCAGCGGAATTCGCGGTTAATTGCTTTTGCTGCAGCACCTGACCAAATTGGCTCAGCAACCTGATACTCCCGTTTGTGGTTTTGTTTAGGGTAATATCAACGTAATCAGTGGCCGGATTTGGGAAAATTTTAAATGCCCGGATAATAGGAGTTCGCACAAGTGTGATTTGTGTAAAACCAGATTTATTATCAAGATCTGTCATTTGCAGTCGATAATAATTGAAACCACTTAACGGATTCAAATCGGTGAAGGAATAATGGCTGACAGTATCAGAATTGATATTGGCATCCACAATGCCAATTGATAACCAGTTAGCCCCATCGGCACTTCTGTCAATTGTAAAATGGCTCAAGTTGACTTCCATTTGCGTGCTCCAGCTAATGGCAATCGTGTTATTGTTATTCAGATTTGCCAAAAAACCAACGAGCACCACAGGAAGTGGGGAAATTATGGTGAAGCCTTCGGAGTTAAGCAATGAAGGCCCATTAACCTGTCCTTTATCGCAAGTAAACGAATTTATGCCGTTCGGTCCGTTAAGGCCACAAAGGGGGGCATTATCCGTACCCGCGAAATGAGTTGCACCCAAAGCGGGGGCATCGTTGTATCCGCCGGTATAATTAAAATAAATGTATGCTGTCGGGGAGCTTTGAAGCGTGAGGAAATTAGTTGGGCCTTCAATTTGGATTGTAGAAGTATTGTCAAGAAAAAGTCCCTGCTTTGAGTTCAGGGAACTCCCTGTAATAAATAAAGATGCAGTGCCTGAAATACCGTTAAAGTCGCTGTTTCCGATAATTATCCTTGAACTGGTAAGATAAACGGGGTAATCAATTGTAAATTGCCCCGTAAGTTGCAAATTTAAAGTGCAATTGTTGCAAGTATAGTAAATGCCTGCACCCGAGCCATGTTTTAATAACGCTATGTCAGCGCCTGAATTGAGCGTCGCCACAGAGCCTGACCCTGAGACAGTGAAATTTCCTTCGCCGACAGTCCCGCTGCTTTTTACCCATGTTATTTGTGAATACGAATTTGAAAAAGAACTCAAAAAAAACAACACCAAAACAATCTGTTCGTAAAGCTTCTTCATTAGCCTATAAATTTAATAATTCAGTAAGGTTAACAGCAAGCCATAGCAATGGATTTGTTTTGAGAATTTTGAAGGAATGGATTATGAGTAGTGCCTTTAGCGCGGTAGCAGAACAACGCTATAAAAACGATGTCCTTAAAAGCAGATTTAAAGGAACGATTGAAATCAGTGTAGCTGCGACTTTGACAGCCTGATATAAAAAATAAATGTATAAAAGGTTTTTTGCTTTTGCAATAGCAAATGAAAATCAACGAGGTTTTACCTCACCAAAAAACTGAGCAAATATTTTTTTTGAGGCATAATGCTTTCTGCCTTAACAAAGTACACACCCACAGGCAATTTTTTATTAAAATCAATATGACCTTGCAACACACCTGCAAAGTGAGTTTTTTGCATCAGGATCCCGCTAGAAGAATAAATACTTGCATCCCAATTATTGAGCCCGGGGTCATTTATTACAATATTTATATAATCGCCGGAGGGATTTGGATAAAGAAACGCGGGAGTACTGGCATTAGGATCATTAAGATCAATCATTCTGATTTCCGAATATTTTACTTGCCCTGAAGAGTTCGTGATTTTCAAGCGGAAATAAATATCCTCTTTTTCAAGGGCAGAAAGCGTGTAATCATATTCATAGTTTAGATTATCATCATCAGCTATGGATGCAATATCAGAAAAAACAATGCCGTCAGCCCCCTCTTGTATTTCATAATTCCGGTCAGACCGGGCATTGGCCATTGTCCAGGACAGTTTGATTATTTCACTCTTTGTTTTTGTAGCCGAGAAGGATATAAGGTCATTAGCTAAAATAGAATTATTGCAATAATAATAAGTTATCGAAAAACGGATCGTGTCATTCGCATTTGCGCTGTAATAATAGATATCGCTGCCCGTCAAACTTGTATAGGTTATAGGAGTGTAATTAAAGGCAACGCTGTTATTGCCTAAAAAATTAACTATATCGCTTGTCACGCTATCATTCTGGCTATATCTTGACAAGATAGTGTAAGGGTTCTTCTTGACTGAATCACCGGGGTTCAATAAAAAGCTTCCAATATTAGTATCAAGCAAATTTGTGTAAGCAGTGCTTAATGCAGTGCTTGTGTAATGATCATACCTGCCAACCGAAACCGAGAAATCTCTTTGCATGGCTTCGACATTTTTCAGGGTGAACCCATAATTCAGGGATATCGTAGAATTGATATTTGCAGACAATAAAGTGCCAATGGCAGGATCGAATTGGGGAAGGGTGAATACATGACTATTATTGCCGTTGCCTGTGATCAGCGTATCGTAGGTAATGCTCTGCTGCGTGCTGCATTGGCTTCTGGAAACAAATGAAATAAGTGTTGTAAAGCAGGCCATAAGGCATGCGGTTTTCCTCAAGGATCTCATACGGTCGGGTTTCACAGGGAAAATTGGATTTTACGAAATTCTTATTAATAACTCTCAAAGCACCGGTTTATTATGCCTGACGCGTATAATCCCGTATTAGATAAACAAAAAAGCCCCGGGAGTTTTTGAACTTCCCAGGGGCTTATTCCAATAATCTGAATCAATGTGCTATAAAAATCCTGTAAGCGCTTTGGCTTCCATCAGTGCCTTTTACATGCAAAGTATAGATACCTTGGGGATAACTGCTTACCGGCAATGAAATCGTTGTTCCAACAGGATTTGTTAACTGCTTTTGCTGCAGTACCTGACCATATTGATTAATTAACCGGACGATTACATTCGTTGAAATATCTGTTCCAAAGGTCAGGCTGACATGGTCACTAGCAGGATTAGGGCCCAAAACCAATCCTTTATTAAATGCGGCTCTTACCAGTTTCACTTCAGAAAGATTATAATTACCATCATTATCTACTGCCTGAAGGCGGTAATAGTTAAGACCATGGTAAGGTGAAAGATCTGTAAATGAATAATTAGAGGAAGAAGCCTGAACTGCAACTTTTCCTACTGTAGTCCATGAAACACCATCACCGCTGCGCAAAACAATAAAGTGGTTTAAGTTCAATTGTTGGTCAATTGTCCATGTTATGTTCACTACGTTATCATTCAATGCTACATTAAAACTTGCTAAAGTGACAGGTAGTGTGCCCCCGGAAAAAAGGGTGACCGGGCCTGATAGAGTTGTATATCTTGGAGGGCTGGTGCCATAAATGGAATTCCCGACAAAAAGGGACGGAGCATTCCCTATCACCTTTTGATAAATTGAATTTGGCAGAGGCCCTACAAAAATCCCATCGTAAGTGCCCGCTGCAGTTCCGTCAATTGAACTGCTTGAGGTTCTTAATATAATCATTGAAGTCCCCGGTACTGTATCCAAAACAATATTGTAACCAGCGCTAATTGTTGTTTGTGAACTATTACCTATCGTAAGCTGAGTTGCACCTGTGCCACCATTACCGATATATAATAATGAAGCTCCCGAAAGCTCAACATGCTGATCCAATTGAATGGTTAACCCTGAATTGATCGTAATAGTACAATTATTACAAACAGTTGATGGTATACCACTAACGTCCCATGTGATAGGATTGCTCCACTTACCACTACGTACTGCAGTGTAAGTTCCCTGAGAAAAGGCCTGATTAATAAAACAAAACAAAATAGGTAAGGCTGCCGAAAGAGTGTAAAACTTCTTCATACTGAAAAATTTAATTTAGAAATGTGGTTGAGGTAACCATAGTTTGTGGATTTGTGGTGAGGTATCTTAAGGATGGATTTAAACAATCAGAGAGATCAAACAGTTCAGGAAAGTTATTCAAAAAAGGATAAGGAAAAACATCTTTCCGGTTTTTCAATTATTGGAATTAAAGGCGTGTTCAAGGTTTTGGAGTGTTGTTCAAATAGGCGGGTGCGATGTGTAAAGTTTTATAGAGGATACTAAATAAGCATTTTTTTATTAGAAACAAGCATAAAATTAAGAATAATTTTTTATTTAAGCTGATCTTCTTCGGTTTCTGTTTTATTAAGGCCTAATTTATCGATAGCAACCTGTGCGGCAATCTGGCTTGCATCTTTTTTGTTATAAGCTTTGCCCTGAGCCAGCAGCTCTCCGTCAACAACCGCACCCACTGTAAAAAGACGCCTGCCTGCTTCCATGTGTTCATCTAATGTTTCAAACTCAAGCGTTTTACTGTTTTTATTGGCCCAGCCATATAGCTTATTTTTATGATTGATTTCAAGCAGTTCCAAATCATCAAGAAAAAGATAAGGCTGAATGATACGTTCGATGACCCATTGCTTTGTTTTATCAAACCCTTTGTCAAGATAAATTGCACCAACCACTGCTTCCAGTGTGTTGCCAAATATCTGGCTCATCTTCAGCGAGCCATCGAACTTATTAAAATAACTGATTTTTTTAAGACCCATTTTAACCGCGATATCATTAAGCTGGTTACGATTCACCATTTTGCTGCGCATCTCAGTTAAAAACCCTTCCTCTTTATATGGATATTTTTTGAAAAGAAAATCTGCTATGATTGCGCTTAGTATTGCATCACCTAAATATTCAAGCCTTTCATTATTCTCATCTGACTTGTCTTTTAATGAACGATGTGTAAGGGCTGTTTTGTAAAGAACCGCTTTGCCCGGCGAAAACCCCAATACATTTTTTAATTGCTTTCTGAAAGATGCAGCGGATGAGTCGGTTTTTATGATACGTTCCAGTATTCCCACACAGAAAGCTACAAAATTTTGATTCAGTTAAAAAATATTTTAATTGAGAGGCAAGATAAAATTTCACGATTAGTATAAATCAGGAATTGTATTTTTTTACAATCACGCAGGCATTATGACCCCCAAAGCCAAACGTATTGCTAAGTGCAGCTCTCACCGTTCTTTGCTGCGATTTATTGAAAGTAAAATTGAGGCGTGAATCCAATTCCGGGTCATCAGTAAAATGATTTATTGTCGGGGGAATAATATCATTTACCACACTCATTACACATGCGATGGCTTCAATAACACCTGCAGCGCCCAAACAATGCCCAGTCATTGATTTTGTAGAACTTATATTTAAATCAAAGGCATGATCTCCAAAAACAGCCATAACCGCTTTTATTTCCGATATATCACCAAGGGGTGTTGAAGTGCCATGGGTATTTATATAATCTATATCCGAAGCCTGCATGCCTGCATCTTTCAGCGCAGCATTCATCACGTTTTTCGCGCCAAGCCCTTCCGGATGTGGCGCTGTGATATGATGAGCATCTGCCGTTGCCCCACAACCTGCTATCTCACAATATATTTTCGCGCCCCTTGCTTTTGCATGCTCCAGTTCTTCCAATACCATTATACCGGCAGCTTCGCCCATCACAAAACCATCCCTGTCCTTATCATAGGGCCTACTGGCTGTTTTGGGGTCATCGTTTCTTTCGCTCATTGCTTTCATCGCGTTGAACCCACCAATCCCTGCTTCAATCACCACACTTTCTGAACCACCACTTAATATGATATCAGCAAGCCCTAACCTGATGAGGTTAAAAGATTCCATGAGCGCATTGGTAGAAGATGCGCAGGCACTGACTACTGCAAAATTAGGGCCTCGCAGCCCATGCCGCATTGATATGTGGCCCGCTGCAATATCCAATATCATTTTAGGTATAAAGAATGGATTGAACCTGGGGGTGCCGTCGCCTTTGGCAAAATTTGTGACTTCTTCCTGAAATGTTGTGATACCCCCGATACCGCTTGCAAACACAACACCCACCCTGTCGGTGTTCACATTGTCCTTTGTAATACCCGCGTCAGCCAATGCTTCGTCACTTACGGCTAGCGCAGTTTGGGTAAAGCGGTCAAGCTTGCGGGCTTCTTTTCTGTCAAGAAATTGAAGAGGATCGAAATTTTTTAGCTCACATGCAAACCTTGTCCTGAATTTTGTTGCGTCGAACTGGGTAATAAAATCAGCACCGGACACGCCATTAATAAGGCCATTCCAATAATCATTTAAACTATTGCCTAATGGCGTCAGCGCACCGATTCCCGTAACAACAACTCTTTTCACTTCCATATAGCTGCCCGGAAATTTTAAAAGTGATACATCCGCCTTTTAAGCCAATAGCTTTGAAAGGCGGATGAAACAAATGTATTGCACGAAATAATAAGCTAATTACTTAGCATGCTCTTCTAAGTAAGCGATGGCCTGGCCTACAGTAGTGATGGTCTCAGCCTGTTCATCAGGAATAGATATATTGAATTCCTTCTCAAATTCCATAATTAGCTCTACGGTATCGAGAGAATCTGCACCGAGATCATTGGTAAAAGAAGCTTCATTGGTTACTTCTGCTTCCTCTACCCCTAATTTATCAACAATAATTTTTTTGACCCTTGTAGCAATGTCTGACATGTTTGTAAAATTTAGTTACGGCTGCAAAAATATAGTTTTTGAATTAAACACAATGAACCACGCAATTTTAATTTTTTTTGCCCAAATTCACCCCAAAACATATACTCGCCATTCTTTGCTATAAAAGAATTTGGGATGAAAATATGTTGGTTTGTCTTTGCCTGGCAATAAGACAACTGGTGGAGCAATAAGATGTTGCAGGTTTTTAATTTTACATGAATAATAAAAATGAATCTGTAAATTTCAATATCTTACGCTTCCGGCAAAAATGCTTTCAGCATCATGGCACTGAAAATAATTGATCACGGCACAAAAGAATACAAACAAATGGTGCATTTGCGCAATGAGATTTTGCGAAAGCCACTTGGCCTTACATTTACTGAGGAAGATCTCGAGAGCGAAAAAGACGATGTGCTAATGGGCGCTTTTGAGGACGACAGGATACTTGGTTGCTGTCTGCTAACAAGAGTGGATGCTAAAACCATAAGACTTCGCCAGATGGCGGTCCCCAACAGTATGCAGGGAAAAGGGATTGGTCGTGCACTCATGATCTTTGCGGAAAACATTTCCCGCGACCTTGGCTACAAAACCCTGTTGATGCATGCCCGCAAAACCGCTACTGGCTTTTATGAAAAACTGGGGTATTCAATTTCTGGAAATGAATTTGAAGAAGTAACTCTTCCTCATTATGTAATGGAAAAAAACCTCTGAATCTATATTCCTTAAAAGACTTTCAAAAATCAACTGAGCACCGGCAAGCTATCATCGATTTTATTTTTGACAAAAGCATTTATCTGCTTCATAAATTTTAACAACTGCTCCATTGAAAAAACATCTTCGACAACAAGCATAAATAATTTACCGTTCTGTTTCAGCCTTGCTTTATTGGTTTGTTTTTGTATAAACTCAAGGATGTACTTAAACGTTTCGGATTCAAAATAGGGAGAATCGGGCTTGTTGATGAAATAACATTTTAGCGTGTCATTTTTTAAAATCATTCTTTCAAAACCCATTTCTACGGCAAGTTTGCGGCACCTTACGGTATCAAACAAGTCTTCCACCTGCTTGGGCAAGTGCCCGAAACGGTCAATCAGTTCTGTATTGAACAGTTTCAAGTCATCCTCATTCTCGCAATTATCCAATCGCGTATAAAGTGATAATCTCTCAGTGATGCTTTCCACATATTCATCGGGTATCAGTATTTCCAGATCAGTATCAATTGTGCAATCCTGCACATAATCTTCCTGCCTCGAAATCTCTTCTTTGAAAAGTTCTTTAAATTCTGTTCGTTTCAATTCCTTTATGGCTTCATCCAGAATTTTCTGATATGTCTCAAACCCAATATCAGCCATGAATCCGCTTTGCTCTCCACCGAGCATATTGCCCGCACCGCGGATATCCAAATCACGCATCGCAATCTGAAATCCGCTTCCCAGATCGCTGTGCTGTTCCAATGTTTGCAAACGTTTTCTCGAATCGGTCGGCAATGTAGCCAGCGACGGAGCGAGCAGATAACAAAATGCTTTTTTATTGCTTCTCCCTACTCTGCCGCGCAATTGGTGCAAATCACTTAATCCAAACTGATGCGCATTATTTACTATGATCGTGTTCACATTTGGGATGTCGACACCACTTTCCACAATATTCGTGCAAACGAGCACGTCATATTTTTTATCAATAAAATCGAGTATGCGCTCCTCCAACTCATGCCCTTCCATTTGCCCGTGCGCATAGCCGATGCTCAAATCAGGACAAAGTCCTTGTATGATTGCTGCCATTTCCGCAAGGCCGAGAATGCGGTTGAAAATAAAAAACACCTGACCATTTCTCTCTGTTTCAAAATAAATCGCATCGCGGATAAAATCTTCGTTATAGCCATGCACTTCTGTTTGGATTGGTTGGCGGTTGGGCGGCGGTGTGTTGATGATGCTGAGGTCCCTTGCGCCCATTAAACTGAATTGCAATGTTCTTGGGATAGGCGTTGCCGTGAGCGTGAGGCAATCGACATTAGTGCGGAGTGTTTTGATTTTTTCCTTATGTGCCACACCAAATTTTTGCTCTTCGTCAATTACCAGAAGGCCAAGATTTTTGAATTTAACATCTTTGCTCAATATGGCATGGGTGCCGATAATGATATCCACTTTCCCTTCCTCCAATTTTTTTAGTGTCTCCTTTTTTTCTTTGGAAGATTTAAAGCGATTGATATAATCTACAGTAACCGGAAAATCTTTCAACCGTTCACTGAATGTTTTATAATGTTGAAATGCCAGGATGGTTGTTGGCACGAGCACTGCAGCCTGCTTGCCATCTATGCAGGTTTTGAAAGCTGAACGGATGGCGACTTCAGTTTTCCCGAATCCTACATCGCCACATACGAGCCTGTCCATTGGAGATTGCGATTCCATATCTTTTTTTACATCAATCACCGCTTTGCTCTGGTCGGGGGTGTCTTCATAAATAAATGACGCTTCCAGTTCTGTCTGCATGTAATTATCAGGAGTATGGGCAAAACCTTGTTGCGCCTTTCTTTGCGCGTAAAGCTTGATAAGATCAAAAGCAATTTCTTTTACTTTTGTTTTGGTTTTCTCTTTCAGTTTCTGCCAGACATCGCTGCCCAGTTTACTTACTTTCGGGACAGTACCATCCTTGCCAGTATACTTTGAAATTTTATGAAGCGAGTTGATATTGACATAAAGAATATCGCTGTCTTTATAAATGATCCTTACAGCTTCCTGTAATTTGCCATTCACCTCAATTTTCTGTAGCCCACTATACACTCCTACTCCATGGTCAATATGCGTTACATAATCACCCGGCTGTAATTCCCGCAGGGTTTTAAGCGTAAGCGCCTTGTTTTTATTATAAGCCTGTTTCACCTTGTATTTGTGGTAACGCTGAAATATCTGGTGGTCGGTGTAGCAGACTATTTTCTGGTCATCATCGATAAATCCTTCATGGATAGAAACGGGCACTGGTATAAAATGTATGGCAGAATGCAGGTCTTCAAAAATAGTGTGCAGCCGCTCAAGCTGGCGAGGATTATCGGCAAATAAATAAATGGAATAGTGCTTTGCCTCCCGTTCTTTCAAATCCTTCATCAGCAAATCAAAATTGCGGTTGAAGGAAGGCTGAGCTTTGGTGTTGAAAGTGATGGTCAATGAATCATGCAGGTTATCGGTCACCGAATTTCCAAACTCCACAAAATGAAAATGCTTTATTTGTTCATCCGCTGATTTCGCAGTTATAAAATCATTTTCATTTATTTTCTTTTTCTCAGCATTGCCATCTTCATTTTCTCTTGTCCCGTATCCAATATCTCCCAACTCAATGAATAATTGCAGGTTCTCTTCTTCAATCAATAATCTTTCTTTTGCAAAATCCCAATCCTGCGCCCAAACCACTGTGTTTCGGGGAATGAAATCAAACAAAGACACTTTTTCTTTATCATCAAACTGGGTTTCTATATTCGGTATAATGCTTACCTGCAGGAGCTTTCGCTCGCTCAATTGTGTTTCAGGATCGAATATGCGGATAGAGTCCACATCATTGCCAAACAGCTCGACACGATACGGTTTTTCGTTCCCGAAAGAATAAATATCCAATATACCCCCACGCAAAGCGAACTGACCGGGTTCATACACAAAATCAGTTCTTTCGAAACCATACTGCACAAATTTTTCCATTAACCCATTCAGATCAATTGCATCGCCAGACTTTATGTGAATAATATTTCCCGAAAGGGTTTTAGGCAGCACTACTTTTTCAAACAATGCTTCCGGATAAGTAACCAGCAATTTTTTATTCCCGCCCATACTCCATCTTGTCAATGTTTCCGTGCGGAGCATTACATGACTGCTGTTCAGCAAGCGATAATTTTTTTGATTTTTAAACGAAGAGGGGAAATAAAAAACATCTAACCCTTTGATGAGGTTTTCGATGGTGTTGTGCAGATATGCGGCAGATTCTGCGTCCGGGCAAATGACAAGATGATTAAGCTGACTTGTCATTTCATGCTGAAATATTGCGCTGATAACAAATGCCGGGGAACTGCCATAAAGATTTTTTAAAGAAGCTTTTTGCGGCTGGGACATAGTAATCCTGTCCGCCAGTTGAAAAACGCGGGGAGAACTCATTAATGACCCTGGTGAAACCTCACTGCTCATTCAGGATGTAAATATAGAACAAGCCAGCCTATATATGTATGGTAAAAAAGCAACCATGCAAAATAAAAAACCGTATAATCAGTCAGGAGTCCTGGGGGCTATGCTATTGAATTGTTTTTTAATAAACAGCATCATAGTCAACTGTGATTTCTACCTTAGTCATTTTTCCGGGCAACACTTCTGCGGGGGCAATGTTGTTATCTTTATCAAACCAATTGGCAAAAAACAGTTCATTCTTTTTTGTGAACAGAGAATAACGCCCTGGCTCAATGATGATATTAAAGTAACCATTTGTATCCGTCTCGATTTTTGAAACCAGTTTTGTTTTGATCGATGAATATAAAGGAGACTGCCCCAGTCTGATTACCTGACTTATATTGGTAAGTTGATAAATATATAAAGTGGTTTTGATGCCTTTTGGAGCAAGTGGTTTCCTGTCAGGGGAAGGCATTTGGTTTCCTGATAATCTGTAAACATATCCTTCAATTCCCTGTTGATGCATTTGCCGGGAGCTTGTATAGTTTATTGATAAACACGAAACGGTTACCATTAATATCCTGAATAACAAAAAAAGAATTTTATTCATTCCGCAATTTGAAGTTGAAAGTTTCTAATTTAGTGAAAATTAAAGAACAGCTTAAAAAAAAGTTGCTTATGGTTAACAGGCTTCGTCTCATCCTACCCCTTCTGATAACAATTATTTTAGTTGATTCGCTTCAGGGCCAGACAATCACGGATAAAAATCTTTTATCGAAGATGTCGAAAGATTTGAGGGAAATGGAAAACATAAATTTTGCAAAAGCAAAACAATTAGCAAAACAAAAAGGATGGTTTCTGAAAAAAGTTTCACCAAATGGCAAAGTGACTTTACTGATCGGAGTAGATGAAATGGGCAATCCAAAATATGTATCCACATTCAACAACACCATTGCTGCGGCAACCACCAGAGCTAACGAACTGTGGCCTGGCGGTTCGTCTGGATTAAATTTATCAGGCTCATCTAATTCAGTAAAAGGGAAAATTGCTATTTGGGATGGCGGCCATGCATTGACAACACATGTGGAGCTCGTCGGAAGAATCAAACTAATAGATGTGGCCTCTGTGGACGGGCATGCCACGCATACGACAGGAACTCTGATTGCAACAGGAATAAATCCGATTGCAAAAGGAATGGCCTTTGGCGCCCAGCAATTGCTTGCCGGATATTTTGGGAATGATGAATCAGAAATGGCTGCTAATTCTCCGAATATTCTTATTTCCAATCATTCTTATGGCTTTCTCAGTGGCTCTGGATGGAGTTTCGATGGAACAAATTACGATTGGTACGGCGATACTACAATTAGCAAATCGCAGGCTTATGGATTTGGCTATTATAGTTCAGATGCTCAGATTTATGATTCTATTGCTTATCATGCCCCCAACTATCTGATATGTGTAGCCGCAGGAAATGCAAGAGGCTATAGCGGCCCGCCTGTGGATAGCCCATATTATTATAATGGGGTTACAAAGCTTAAACGTACTGCCACGCTTGACATTAACAACCCAAATTATACCAGCATCAGCAATGCTGCTGACTCAAAAAACACGATGGTTGTCGGCGCCGTGAACGGGATACCTGCAGGATACAATTCACCTGCCGATGTTTCTATCGCAGATTTCAGTTCGTTAGGCCCAACCAATGACGGAAGGATAAAGCCAGATATTGTAGCCGATGGGGTGAATGTGACTTCAACCTGGAACACTTCCAATACTGCTTACCAGACTGAAAGCGGCACATCCATGGCTACACCAAACACAACTGGCTCGCTTTATTTGCTGCAGGAGTATTATAACAAGCTGCATCCGTCTTCCTTTATGCGTGCCGCAACTCTGAAAGGCCTGGCTATTCATACGGCGGATGAAGCAGGATCTGCCCCGGGGCCAGATTACACATATGGATGGGGGTTATTAGACGTGCTGAACGGAGCTAATGTTATTACATCATCCTACAATCAGGTTTCTGATACAATCATTGAAAGCACTTTGAATAACACCGGCAGCTACACTTTTAACTTTATTGCTTCCGGAAAAGAGCCATTGGTTGCTACATTGTCATGGACTGATCCACCGGGAACCCCGGTAGCAGTAGCACAATCATTACACAATACTGCACCTATGTTAGTAAATGACCTCGATATGAGAATAACAGGCGGTGGAAAAACCTTTATGCCATGGGTACTTGATCCGACAAATCCATCCAATGCAGCAACAAGAGGCGATAACTTTCGCGACAATGTTGAAAAAATAAATATCGATAGCCTCGTACCGGGTCAATCTTACACTATCTCCATTACTCACAAAGGGACACTGGCAAGAGGCTCACAAGCATTCTCTTTGCTTGTAAGTGGCATCGGCGGACAGGCATATTGCGCATCAGGCCCTACAAGCAGCGCGGGCACACGCATTGACAGCGTGAACATCAGTAATATAAACTATGGAAACCCTCCGGGCTGCACAACCTTTACTAATAATACAAATTCCATTATTCAAATTCAGTCAAAACAAAAATTACCAGTTAATATAAAGCTGAGCAGTTGCGATGCATCCAGCGCACCAAAAATTGTAAAGATTTTTATTGACTACAATAATAATGGCGTATTTGATAGTACCGAACTGGCTGCTGAAAGCGAAGTTATTAATGGGAATGGAGTTTTCACTGACACCATTAATTTACCATCACTCATACAGGGCAGCACTACATTGATGCGCATTGTTGCAGAAGAAACCAACGACTCATCCGCGGTGCAGGCCTGCGGCAGTTATGGAAACGGAGAAACTGAAGATTTCTCAGTTTTCGTTGGGCCACCAAACATTGATTTAGCGCTTGCGCAGATCATTGCGCCAACAGCACAAGTATGCAGCGATACAGCAGAGCTTGTGGTAGTTGGCATCAGGAACGACGGCCTTGACACAATGTCAAATGTGCCAGTCACAGCAGTCATCACAAGCGGCAGCAGCCCTGTTGCTACATTGAGCGAAAAATATCCGGGCAAAATACCGCCGGGCTTTTTAGTTACGTATGCTTTCCAAAATACATTTATTGCTAATCCGGGAGTTACTTATAATATACAAGCTTACGTGACGTCGCCTAACGACCAGAACAATCTGAATGACACCCTTAGCGGTTCGGTTGCGATTGCTGCTACGCCTCCTTCACCATCGGGTACGGCGACTGTGAGCGGCGATACGCTTACATTGAAGGTTAATAGTCCGAACTCAGGATCCAATTATTTTTGGTATAACAGCCCTACCGGAGATTCAGCTATTGCTGCTTCTGCTGATACCAGCTTTATTATAAGCTCGACTGCACCAAATAGTACTTTATACATTGGAAGCGGAGCGGAAGGAAATGTGGGAGTTAAATCAAAAAATAATTATCAAAGCGGCAGCGGAGGTGGTTATCAGACACCCGGAGGAAATTTTTTGGACTATACTGCACAAGTGCCTCTAACATTAAAAAGCGCAAGATTATTTACAGGAAACCCCGGCAAATTGGAGATGATTGTCATTGACACTTTTAATACACAGCCTGATGGTTCGTATTATTATAATGTTTTAGCCGACCAGGTTATTGATGTGTATGCAACCAGCCCAACACCTAAAGTCGGTTCCGTTGCAGGAAATAATCCTCCGGACACTGGAGCAATTTTTTATATCAATCTGCCTTTGCCGGCAGGAAGCCATATAATTTGGGACAGCACCATAGATGCTTCTGTCGACAAAAGCGCAATAGCAACAGCTTCTATTTTCCGTAATAACAATATTACGGGTAACCCCTACCCGTTCACCATTCCGAATGTCATTTCTATTACAGGCAACAGCGCATACTCAGCAACTAGCCCAAATCAATTTCAAAGCTATTATTACTACCTGTACGACATGAAAATAGAAACAAATGATTGTATTAGCGGCAGGTCTGCTGTCACAGTTTCGGGGATTAGCAATTCTCCGGGCTTAAATGTATGGCCAAATCCAAGCACGAATGGCCAGTTCAATGTCAGTTTTAATACAGGCACTTCAGGCAATTTTCAGATCGAGTTGTATGACGTGTTAGGAAGAAGATGTTTTTCACAGAATTATTCTTCCACGGGTTATTTCAGCACTCAAATCAATGTGGCAAACCTCATAACAGGCATGTACATCCTGACTCTGAGACAAGGAAGCAATTTTTACAAAAAGAAATTACTGATAGTGCGCTAATACTTTCATTTAAAATCAACAAAATTTCATTTGAGTAAGTTTTATAGATTTTATTTTCAATAAAATAATTTACTTTAGCACGTTCGATTGCTTGCCATGACTGGCAAACTTTGGGAGCAGATCGTTTTGATCTGCTCTTTTTCATTATTGAGTTCTTTCATTTTAGTCATAATTTAAATTGAAAATTTCTATTGCATGCTGCAGCCATGGCAAACAGGAAAAATTACAAGAATTGAGAACGAGACAAAAAGCACCCGTCGTTTCTGGATTCAGGTGCTGGAGACGGAAGTATTTGATTTCAAGCCGGGCCAGTTTGTTACACTTGATCTGCCAATCCATGAAAAACCAAACAAGTGCCTCCGCAGCTATTCAATAGCTTCCTGGCCGGATGGAACAAATGTTTTTGAATTGGTGATCGTGATGCTGGAAGGAGGGGCAGGGACCCATTACCTGTTTAATGAATTATCCATTGGCAGTGAGCTCAGGTTGCGCGGGCCACAAGGTATCTTCGTTTTGCCGGAAATAATTGATAAAGATTTATTTTTTATCTGTACCGGCACGGGCATTGCTCCATTTCGTTCCATGGCACATCACATCTTCAATCATAATATTCTTCACGGTGATATATACCTGATATTTGGCTGCAGGAAATTCAGTGATGCCCTTTATAAGAGAGAACTGGAAGAACTGGAAAAACAATTAGATCGATTTCATTATATACCCGTCTTTTCAAGAGAAGTTCCCGACAATGCCGGCAAAATAATAAGGACGGGTTACGTACATGCTGTTTATGAAGAAATTTGCCGGAAGAATATCAAAATAAGTCTGGCGGAAGAAACTGCTGAAGTAAAGGCCGCCTCTTTTTATCTATGCGGATGGAAGAACATGATTGACGAAGCAAAGCAAAGAATACAATCACTCGGCTACGACAGAAAATCTATTCATCAGGAATTATATGGCTAAAAGTTTCTATTTAACAGCCGTTGCTTCTTTCTCCAACAGTTGATTGTACATAAACTGATACGTCTCATTTCTGGATGGGAAATCTTTTGCTGATGCAGGCTTTTTCGCTTTCTTTCCGCTGATAAGGTAAATGACAATAAAGAAAAGAATTGCCGCAAATATTACAGGGATAATATTCAATTGAAATCCCCGATGAAGGTTTACTACAGTTTGCATGGTCGATTTTTAAAAGGATTTGGATTATGCTATAACGCTTAAAAGTAGAATATATTTTTCCATAGCACAAAGTGTTTTTACTGAATTATACATTCGTAAAAACACCTATGCTACAGAGAATATGAACTCATAAAATGATAGCAAGCAACCCGAGTTCACTTAAATTAAAAAGAAAATAAAAAGGGACAATCAACTTTTCGAAAGAATATTGGAAAATATATATGAAAACCCGGAACAACTATGAGATAAATCAGGAACCTGTACTGCTTCTCGCCTCTTTTGTAAGCAGGTTGTCATAAATCAACTGATACCCTTCGCTGCGGGTTGGCGTAAGGTCTTTCGTGAGCATCTTTTTTCGGAGCGCACCATCTGGCAATTTTTCATTGCTTTCATTATGCAACGGGTTTCTCATTACGATAACAGGATCCTTGATGCCGCGTAACTTCAGTTCCATCGTCATGTATTCTTTTTGTAATTCAAGAATTTCTGCATGGCTGCTGATCATTTCGTTTTCGGCTTTTGCAAGTTTCAATTTGCTTTTTGCTAACTGGCGGCTTCTGAGACTGAAGCCTGCAAACCCGGACACTGCAATGATTCCTAAAAGGATAAGAACATTGACGGAGAATTCAAATGTAAGCATTGTAATTTAATTGAGGTTAGTAAGTAAACACAAACGGATTGATAACAATATGCTGAAACCACAATTC
>Ga0182030_10000681_pt1 | contig 65784 bp, 71 predicted proteins | sample 812S3MmetaG_FD_121299 | JGI IMG/M metagenome (GOLD analysis project Ga0182030, IMG submission 121299) | Permafrost microbial communities from Stordalen Mire, Sweden - 812S3M metaG (Illumina Assembly) | ecosystem: Environmental > Terrestrial > Soil > Wetlands > Permafrost | place: Sweden... | reverse complement strand
TCACCATCGTCATATCTAAACCTGCTAGAGCAGAAGCAGCGCCTTCCATCGAGTTAGCATATTAAAAATTCGTTTTCTTTAGTGAGAATTCTGGAGCTAGGAGCTGTTTCAAGAGCTGAGACAAAAGGACAAAAGGACAAACGGACGTGATATCCGTTTGTATGTTCTTGGGACAGCTCTCGCCTCTGGAGCTGCTATACAAAAAAACCCCCAATTTTGTAAGGAAATAAGACGAACCAGTATGTTGAGCCGCCCAATCTGACATGACAAACCCTTGAAATCCCAGCTCGTCTTTCAACAAATTGTTGAGAAGTTTCGAGTTTTGACAAGAGTATGAATTGTTGACTTGGTTATAAGAACACATGATCTGGAGGTAATTCAGATCAGTACTGGCCTGATCAAAGTCGCCAACGTTTTCACAGTTTGTAGAACATTCTAGAGCTAGTCCTCTGCTTTAATGGATATTACTTACGGATCCTACGCCTGCGTGAACAGCATCTGCAAATGGCCAGAGATAAAGCTCATGCATGGTAACATCATCGATGTTCGAGGAAACAGACTCGGTAATGTTATAACCATACCCCTGGGCCTCTGGAGCCTGTCGGAAATGTTCCTGAGAAGTGTATAAGCAACTTCAATGCGATGCAAACCACCGGGGAGAGGCCAGAAGGCTGAATATGATTGGCTTACTTGCTCATTGCCAATGAAATGTTTGGCACATGCAATGACTCCAGCATCTTGAATGCCTTTGATGGTCTCCGCTATACCCACCCCAGTCAAATCTAGAGGCGTCAACTACATTTCTTCTTCGGGGCTCAAACACTTACAAGGATCGGGACTGAATCCTTCCCAATTACGTCCTCCTTCAGGTGATCGACCAAGGGGTCCTGCTACCGGTCCAAGCTGGACGGTAACTCCCTTCGCCTTATGCTCACTTCCCATCGCATATCCTCTTGCGTACAGGAGTCCACGATCAAAAGTCGCAGCGACACTTTGGCCTATTCAGGATCTCGGAATCAGTATTGCCTTTGTCAGTAATGAATTTGAGCGCATGTCCCAGAAGCACTAGGTAAAGTATGTTCCAACTCCCCAGTCATGCCGAATAGGAAAATTCGCTCAGAGAAGCTGAACTCACCGGAGGAAAAGACACTGTTGTAATCCGTATCTCTAACTCCAACGGGGGAGTCTTGCATACAAAGAGAGCGTAAGCCAAGTCTTGGGATCGAGCCAACTTGTCCCACACACTTCAGAACAAGGTTAGTAGATTGAAAAATATAAAGATATCTTAAGGGAACTGACCTGTTCGCCCTCCCATCTATCAATTATTAGCACTCTCCTTCAAAATGGATCAATTTGAGATTGAAAAACATACCCTACTCCGGTCGTGAGGTTGACCTTTTCTAGTAACGTGAGTTGTGATACGAAATCTTTGGCTTTGACATAGGCATCAGCCCAGTCAACAGTTCCGGGAGTCATCCATGGCGAAGGATAAAAAGGATCTGAAGTCTCCAAAAATCGAGCACCAGATACAGCTGCTGGATCGACTGCATCAGGATAAGTGCTGTTTGGATAAATCTGCTCCATGGTCAATTTAGATTCTTGACCAATTATTGAATTGGCGAGACCGATGGCCACCTCCAATACGCCCTTCATTTTGGTAAAGACCAATCAATGAAATCCGAGGAGCTTGAAAAGTTCATGGGGTGGGCTCAAGAGAATATTAATGATGCGAAGGAATATACAGGAATTTGATGTGGGTTTGATGTTTGCTTGTTTGTGTTCGAGAAAGATGAAAGATGAAAAATGAAAGATTATTTACTTACACCGGTGGATTGGGAGTCAGCGTGCGGTAAGGTTGTTAAGGTCGCCAGCAGGGCAACGGCGATCGACAGCATGTTGAACACCAACCCAAAGTACACCTCAAATCTTGGGTAGAATTTATATAACCTCGCAGAACATAAGAATGGAGCAATTAAGTTGTACCTATCTATCTCTTCTTATATATACATATGCTGATCACTCCCCGCTCTTTTCTTTGTCTAGGTAGAAAGAAAACCGGGAGAGTCGTCAAGAGCTCCCCTGCAGCCCCAGCTTCTCCGGTCAGCACGCCGTCCAGGCGTCACTCCAATTCAAGAGCTCTGTTACTAGACATCTTCAGGGATCTGCGCCGCTATCACCTTGTCTTGGATAGTACTATAACCACTCCGTAATACGCGTCGATCTCATTCCACCCAGCGCGGACATCACGGATGTCAAGGAATCGTTACCAAGCCAAGGAATAATACGACCGATGTTCCACCTAGGAGAAAGTCCCATGATCGTCCACCTCCCCAGCGCCGTTACGTTCGAAAGCCGAGAATACTTTCGTTCAGATGAGCTTGGCTTATTGTTGGGGCGTTGGGGCATTGTGGCATTGTGGCATTGTTTAGAAATGGAACAGCTCGAAGATCATTTCTCAATATCAAATGCATGATGCAACATTGCCACCCCCATCCCATACAACCCTGACCCCGCATGTCAGGTACGGAAACAAGCCATGTCGTGGCCCAAGCATCAGCCTCACTCATATTAATATAATATAATTCCTGCCCTCTGGACAAGAGTTCACAGGTCCAGATTTACGAACTCAAAATCTCCACTATATATCACACTATCAACTGAAGCAATGTACTGTACTTTTGCTTCGAGCTTCGAGCCTTCAAGTCATTGTCATCGGACCGACTATTGAGCGTGGCATGTCATCTGAGTACGCCTTGCCAGCTAAAGCTACTGCTAGAGATGCACATCGGTTCATCCCACCTTCCGCCAAAACTTCGGGACTACCATCCCCAGCCCCAGTTCCCAGTAACCAGTACCCAGCTTCCAGCTCCCAGAATTCTCCATAGGTGCAGTCAGTCAACCCCGAGAACTCCACTCTTTGATGCTGCCAAGCTCCAGGCATGAAAAGGCTGATAAATGTTTAAGCGTCACCTGTACATTCTCGAATTGACTTTGCTACCATTACAAGGTTGACCATTACAAGGTTGACAATTTGGTCTTACGCTTACATTCTGTCACCGGAACCTCAATTACTAACATCAAACTCATTGGTAAGCTCTCGAAAGAGAGTATCCTCATAGTCATAGACGGTCGAGGCCATATCAGTAAATCCCTGGTATAATCCTGTACCTCACAATCTCCCGATATCTCTTCCAGTCATCCCCGTACTTCCTCTCACACTTTTCTTCGTCCCTCATCTCGCGATGAATTAGCAAAATGCCAAAATAGATCACGTAAAAGTATGTGATTATCATTCCCCATCCTTTGGCAGAACCTTGCACAATCTCGGTGGTAACATTTGGTCCAGTGTAAATAAAAGATCCATCAGCAGCCGATTTACCACCGGTTGGAGCCACAGAGCTGTGCTGTACGAGATATCCTGCCAAACCAGTTGGGAGACAGTAAGACCAGGCCATGACCCAATCGCCAAAATAGTTGATATGTCTGGCAGTTCCCCACCACCCGGAGATTAACAATTTAGATCCTGAACTGGTTTCCAGGTATCTTAGATGTGCAACCCGAGGGTCCTTGGGATCTGTTCGGAAGCGATTTTTCTCATTATTTGAGCCACGGAAGATATAGTATCCAGTACCCAGTACGGCAAGCACTCCAGCGGTACCGTAGATGCCTAGTGACAGAGGATATACGGCAAGGTAGCGAGCTTGTAATGAGTAGATAAAAGGCACCCAGACGAGATCTCCAAAAGCGAGCATGAATCCAAATCCATCAGTTGTAATATCCATTGTTGTGAGAATAGCATTCTCCATCCAGTAAGAATCTAGGACATATAGAGTCTGGAAAGCGGTGATGAGTAGAATGCTGTCCGTCACATATCCATAAGTCTTGTACTGATGAGCAACGAAGGCAAAATCATAGAGAATCCAGCCCATTAAACCTGGACGTAGCTCGCAGAATTCCTTGATATCGATCTCGCCAAAGAAAGGAATAGTAACGCGTGGGTTCAACTCGCGGCCAATGAACCAATCGTACAGCATATTTCCCGAGTGTCCGCCAGCTGCCAACTCACGCTTTTCGGCATTTCCAGGCTTCACGCTGAAGCTTCGCACGTAAACGAAAGTTGCAAGTGCGTATGCAATGATGATGTTCGCGGAAAGAATTTGGAGATAATTGTTGTACATAAAAGTCCAGACAGGAAAGTCAGCACCCTGTGCAATGGTGCCGGCGGCACAAATTGCAAGAGTGGTCATCGTGGAGGTCCAAGCTACAAATTGTCAATATTGACCACATCTTGGGTTTGGAAGCATACTGTTGAATTTATACCTGAGCTTTCCTCCCGACGAAAGCTCGACGCCCTCTACCTGCTCTCCTGGCAGCACTCGATGCAATACCAGAGACAGCAAATAGTAGCCCAGCACCTTCGCAGACACATCCCAACTCGCTAGACCCCATATTCCATTGGCGGGCCATCCGACTTCTTGTTTCAAACTCTCAATGGTTAAGGTTGAAGGAGTAAGGGCGGATGGGACTGGGCAGCCCGAAATATCGTTACAGAGGAAAGTTGCCGCATAACAAGCAATTGGTAATCCAAAGGAGATACCAAATGCCCCTAGACTAAGAATGATTAGTAGAGCATCAGAATAAGCTTGTCTGGAACATACGGTCCTCCAAACTCATAACCATGAGCTTCAGCAGCTTTCGCCTTGGTCGTCTTGGGAGTTTTTGGAGCCATTTCGAATTATCAGGAAAGGATGTCAATCAGTCGTTTTTCAAGAGAAAGAGAGACGAGATCCCTTTTTGGGTTTTGTGACGAAAAAGAAAAATTAAAGAAAAAAATTCCTCAAAGTTGTACATCGCACCACCCGGTTGGAAAGATCCCGTTGAATCGATGATGAGTGTCTGCTTATTAGCTTAATTTATTACTAGGTAGTACTAGTAGTAGATAGTACAGGGGACGGCCCGTGCTGTGCCTGAAGTCTTTCTTGCAGCGCTTTGGAAAGTTGATATCAAAAAACAGAGACAACGACAACAACAACATACCTACAGCTATCTGGCTGCTTCGTATTCGTAACATCATCTGCTACAAACATCTCTCACACAGGATCCTAGTACTGGACTATGTCAAGATATAAGGAAAGGGAAGTTACTAGAATTAGAATGCAAATCTGCCATTTGCTCCACGAACAAATCTTGAGGCTCTACAAACTTCTCGAACAAGATTGAAAGCATCAAAAGCCTCTGAACATTCGTCTCGAGGGCATATCTCATCTTCGTAAATTCAAAATCACGTGCAGAACAGTCAGCTGCCTAAGGTATTTAGAAGCTCACTCGGAACCGTCAGCATTCACGGTGTATCTCCGTACCTGACATTCGAAGTTTCGTGTCCTATTCAGGCCCGCAAGAGCTACGATACCCACCACCATCATAGTGTATTCACCTCTACTGTGTTGCGCCTCGAGGCGCTGTCTGCAATCCCCATCACGCACATCATAATGCAGTATCTATCACTTCTCAACACCTTGCTCCTCGTCCATGCATTGCGTAGCGGAGTAAATGCCGCTCCTTCGGATGACAAGAAGTCGAAACCTGTGGATCCGTGTACGATAGTCTCCTCGATCGGCTCATTCTTCGATTTAAGGCCATTATCCATTCAACCTCCTGTGGAAGGGAAGAAACCTAGCAAAAGCGACAAGGTGGATAGCTGGCACGCGAAAGGATACGACTATGGGTCAAACTTCACTTTGAATATATGCGCGCCGGTCGTGGAAGAAATCAAAAATGTTGTAGGGATTGCGCCGAATCGATGGCAGAATGTCAGCGCATATTATGAATCTGGATCAAAGATTTATTCTTTGGGGTGAGGTTGAATTTCGGAACTAGTTCTGGAGACATGCTGATAGCGGCAATTAGACAAGAGTCAACTAATTTGACACTTCGAGGAAGAAGACTCGTTCTACAGTATGTGAATGGATCGCCTTGCGGCCCAGACAAGAAGAAGTTCAAACGGGAAGCGAAATATTTGGACGACGACGACGACGATGATGATAACAAGAAGAAACCAAAGGATAGCACCCGCAAAAAGTCTGCCACAATATCGTTCCACTGTGATAAAGATCCTCTAGCCACCACGGCGTCTGCGACATTCGTTAGTGTTGATCCGGATGAGTGTGCCTACTCCTTCGAAGTCCTCTCAAAATCAGCGTGCGTTGGTGCTGAGCCCGCGAAGCAAGGTGTTGGGCCCGCGGCAGTTTTTGCAATCATAGGGGTTATAGCAATACTTGTATACTTCCTGGGAGGTGTATTCTACCAACGAAACGTCGCTCATGCGCGAGGATGGAGACAATTACCAAACTACAGCTTCTGGGCAGGTATTGGGAGCTTTATTAAGGTGAGCGGACAGAAGAATATTCAGTAATCGAGGGATACTTTTCCCTCTAGCTTCAGCGAGACCCTTTCGGCTTGAAATGGGCTTGGGATCTAAAGTCTGGCGACTAAGCATACCAAGATTATCATTAGAGTTTATCTATGATTATCCTCCCTGCCTTGGAGTTAGATCTTCTGGGCATACTAATGTTCTGCTAGCATCGCACGCGTTTCCTTTATCATTGCTTCAGTCTTTGGTGATTGTTGGGGGTAGACGTTGATAATTTCGATGTCTGATCTTCCAAATCTCCAAAGACTTCTTTTATCCACTTTTGCTAACGAGTTACAACGCAGGACATATTTATCATAGCTACTTCCTCCTGCGCCCAATGCATGCCTAGTCGACGGGGCTACAGTGCTCTCTCGGTGTCAGCGAATGGGGGTTCGAATAGGAGAAGGAATAGTGGCCCGGAGGACGAGAATCGATTGATCGATCAGTTAGATGAGGAATGGGACGATTGAGAGGGCATTGAGTAGGGAGGGGGTTTTGCATTGGCGTTTGGATAGATTGCCTCTGGCATGGTGCAAAAGCAATTGGCGTTCAGACGTAGAATCATCAGGAATACGCAAATCATATGATTTCAAAAAATTAGCCCAGTGGCTTGCTTTCCTCAACAGGATGACTTGCTTGTTTCGGAACTAAGACCCGGAGTCTTATTTCTTAGCCTTTTTAAGATGGCTATCCGGCGTTCCTTGCCCGCCCTTTTTCCTTTTCACCATTCCATTCTTTGTTTCGCCTCCTTTCTCTTTTGCACCATTCTCATCTTCTCCAATCGCCCCATCATTCTCATCCCCTCCTCTCGGACCATCTCTTACCTTCTTCCCACCATCCTCTCCCATCGCATCCTCAAACCTCTTCCCCTCAGTCGGGCCTTCCCTTTCATCGTCAAACAACTCCCTCCACGTACCGTCAATAACCTTCTGATCGTTCCCATACAAACCAACTTGATAAGCCTTTTTCATCCCATCCAAACACACCGTTCTCCTCTCCCCAAAATCAAACATAGGTTTCGGATACACCCCTCCCTGATCCTCCTTCCCATCGCCTTGGATTTTCACACCTGCTTTCTTTTGGTCTGCAAGAGGCGCTTTCCAGGGCTCGTAGATGTATTTCTTGTCAAGGTTTTTGAGCTCCGGGACGTATTTTCGGATGAAGAGGCCTTCTTTGTCCCATTTTTGGGGGAAGGCGATGGGGCTGTAGCAGCGGTAAAATTGTGCGTAGAATGCGGTGCAGGATAGCCATTGCCAGTTTCCGGCGTTGCATGCGGTTTCATGACTTAAGGCTACCGTTAGTCTTCGTATTTTTGAGAACAGAATGGGAGTATATAAGTATACGCAGAATACAATGAGCAAAGCAAAGGGGGGACAACGAAACATTTACGCACTCGATAAGCCATTCTTCGAAAACTTCCGCCCCGCGTTCCCATGAGATATAACATCCACCTCGAGTGAGGAAACAGGCTACAGTATGTCGCCCCAGATGATGAATCCAGCCCTCTTGCCTCAGCTGCCTCATCAGAGCATCAATCCACGAGAAACCAGTTCTTCCATATTTCCATCGCTGGAACCATTCTTCGGCTTGTGGTGAGTCGATGTGGTACTCTCCTGTGACGATCTTGGAGTCGTGATCTACTTTGCTTGGCAGGTGCCAAGGGATGAAACGACAATGCGAATTGTACATCGTTTGGCCAAATGAGTAGCCCAGTGCAGCTTGGGCTCCGAAATACATATCTCTGAACAGAAGCTGACCAGTTAATGATACAGGAGGTTTTGAAGCCTTGCCAGAAAACCCATCAACGACGTCTTGGACTCTCCAGTAGAACTCTCGAACGCTGAGACTTCCAAAGTGTAAGTGGGGTGAAAGAAGAGTTGTCGCTTGCGGTTCAAATGCTGTAGGTGCTGTTTTCGGCTTCTCGAATGTGGCGGTGTAGTTTTCATCCACAATGATCTTATCAAGCATTTCTAGAGCAATGGTCTCACCTCCTCGATGAGCAGTAGTTGCAGCTGGAAAGCCAAGTTCTTCCATTGTGGGAACAGCAAAATCCCCATTAGGTCCGGAGATTTTGTCATATGACTTGTCAGAATGAGCTCTAGATGCCTTATTATAATCAGGAACTTGGCCAGGCTGTTCTTGCTCAAACTCCAGATTTAGATCCCCAGGATCCGGAATGGATGTAGGAGGAGGAATAGGCCGTGGGATTGAACCGATCTTAGGCCCCGCTGTCTGAACTTGCGAGATACTTATCAAGGGCTTACCATTGTTCTTGGATACCAATTCGTCACTATCCCATAAAGTACGGCCTGAAACGATAATCACTTCCACTCCAGATTTTTCAGCTGCATCAGCGATATCAGCATCTCGATTGCGTGCATACGCATCTGTGTCTTTCTCAAACACCAGATGCGTAACCCTCCATACTTTGAAGAGCTTTGGAAGTAAAGTCTGTGGAGCTTCTCGCATAAGAAATAGCTTTGATTTCTTGTTTATTTTGGATAGTGACTTCGATACATCATTCTGGCAGTCAAGGCTACTTTATGTAAGAATATGAGGCAATTAGAGTGCTGAATACTCACAGGAACTGCCACCTGTTAGGCCCTACTCTGGCTCTATACACATAATGTGGATCCCATGTCCTAGAGATTAGAATCTCGATGTCAATTTCACTTTTTTGGAAATAGAGAAACGCAAAGTGGGTTGAGAAAATGACAAGAAAATAAACATATTAACTAGGAAATATGAACTTTTTTTAACAAAAAATATCTACACTTAAACATACCATATAGGCCAAAAAGCTTCGGCATTGAGATCTAGCGCAGCTTTCAACGCAGGAGAATCGTGTAATCTAAGGTCCGTTCGAAACCAATAAATGACTCTAGGTGGCATTTTCTTTGGTCTGTTCTTGCGGCCCTTGAGTGTTATCCTGAGCTCGGGTTCTTTGAGATCCAGTTCAGATATTTGTACATGTTGAGCAGCGCGGTCACACCCTTCCAGGATAGCCAGGAGGAGTTCAAAGTCAATGATGCGTAGTGCCCGACTAGCTTCAACGCTAATAAGTCCAGCAGCCACCGCTAGCGACGAAGAAAAGGGGTGTTATAAAATGCGACACCTGCAACATGATGGCCGCCTTAATTAATTGGGTCACTTTCTTTCTGATCGAGCTTCTACAATTTTCCCCCAAACCAGTCTCCCCGGACATTCCCACGCTGCTGGCCAAAGAAAGTTCTTTAGCACAACTAACGTATCGCCCCAGCACAAGAGATCGAGTTCGTCGCACACCCCCACCAGCCTCGAGATGAACCACTCGTTTTCCGGTCGCCGAGAAGACGAGAGGACACCAACATAGAGTTGCCAAAGAATGGCACGCCGAGTGCTAGAGGCAGCAGTCAGGATTGGAACATCGTCCAGGACAAGTCTTAATGAGAGCTGAAGTCTAGCCTGGAAAATCAGGGAGTCAGCAATTGCTTCTTCTGGACGGATTTGGTAGTTGAGACCATGTCTCATGAGCAAACAGACAACTTCATCTCGGGAGCAAGTCATTTGTTCAAATACCCATGAAACAGTCTGGAACGAGGGTTGTTGCTCCTCGATGTTCCTTACTTGGAGTCTTCCAACCAATCGTGCAATGAAATCGATTCCACGCACATGATTGTCGATAAAGATAATTGCTGCAATACTACAGGATGTAACTGTAGATAGATCTTTAGTAGATGTTTAAATCACCTTATGCGTTTTAATGCCTCTCGACCCAATGAACAAGTTTTGTGAAGTTCTTGGGAACTTACTCAAACTACGAGATCCCGCGAGATTTGAAATTTCAAGAAGCTTCCTCTCAATGAGATAGACTTCATCGCTATCTTTTATATGATCTGCAGCATTGGAATCTCCTTTGTCCAGTTCCCGTTGTGCAATAGTTAGGCGCCGCAGATGGGTAAAGCATTGAATCAGATCCTGGTTTAATTTTCGTGGTGTTGCGATCGAGGCTTTAGAAACAGTGGATGTCCCCTCCTTATTGTGAAAACTTTCGTAGAAATCGGACGGCACATCGAGATGGAGATTACGACTTGAGAAGATGGGGTTACTATCCAGCGCATTTGCACAATTCAGGTCTGCCCTGTAGTTCACGATACGTGTGAGCTACATCAATGAGAAGGGCGGGGAGTTCCTTGACCGACCAGAGAATCAAGCGTCTAGTATATTGGTTCATGTCGGTGGCAGCTTGCAGACCACCCCGCATATTGACCATCTTTTTGAGGCCGTTTAAATGAATCTTGACAGCCAATAAGCTTCCATGAGTCGCCTGAGATTAGAGGGTCAGCAGTCCTGCATCATAGTTAAATCCAGGCCTATTTACCTCATAACTGGATAGGCTGGCAACGGTGCCCAAGGTCCCGTCGCTGAGAGCAATGTTTTTTTGTTCCAGTCTTTCGTTCACTAATCTCATTGATTCCATCCTAAATCTTAAAGCTTCAGCGGGATCGCTCTCCTGGCGGTCAATACCATAGTTTCCGGCATAATGGGATAGAGCAATATGGAAGAGCGCTTTATCCTGAGTAGCGAGTGAGAGCCATTCTTTTCTAAGCTGACCCATCCAGGGCGATGAGAAGATACTGCTATTTGCTGTTTTCCGTCTGCCATGTTAGTATTATGACGGAGGTAACTTTCCTGCGAGGTCTGCATAAAGCACGCCTTTGAGGAATAGACAATTGAAGGAGGACTTACCATGATACAATAAGATCTTAGTACGAGGGTTATTGGGCACTGGCAGTGTATTGAAAGGATCCAAGAGTCCAGGATATCCAATTATTGGATCGATTGATGGCAGATTATCCGATTCGGATATCTTCCTCGAACCGTATGACCATTGACCACATTCGGCAAATGTGCTTTGTCGGGTCGGAGGGGTACTTTCAACGGGGTTCGTCGTTGGGGACAGGGAGAGACATGGGGTATTCGATATGATAGTCCAGTGTGAAGGCACAGGAGGTGATTTGTCAACTCCCCGAGTCTCTCGTTTTCTCCTCCTTTTCAGTTCTTGGAGACCTTGTGGCCCTACTCTAAAGCGTTGTGTTTGGCAAGTTGCAACCCCCCTCGAAGCAGCACAAGATTTTACTGTATTTCTTTGTTTCCCATAGAAGTCCTTCATAACGTGGGATCTAGTGCCAGATCTAGAGTCCCTATTGCGGCCTCGTGATGGTTCACCAACCTCGACAAAACAAAATTCATATTCTCTCTCACCAGGCTTGATCCTCCTAGGATTGCACACCAACGAAGCCGGATCTACGAGATCTGAGAAAAATTAGGATCTGCTATGCTCTTCGGCATGCTATTCTTACTTTCTCCAGTCATTTTGCTTAGGAATTTTTATCCTCATCGGGGTTGCTTGCGGAGCAAGCAATGATGAGTGATCAATTCATTGGTAGCCAATTTCCAGGAATGTGAAGAGACAAATAGTAATAGCAACAACAACAACAACAACAACAACACAAAGATGCTGAAATTCCTTCAGAGAAATAATATAAGCTTGACTCGCCATACCGATGGTCTTGGGATTTCACTCACTGAAGTGTTTTGCTGAATCTGTAATAAGTTGTGGTATTGGTTGAAGACCTATGTTATTCTCCGCTGCATCTCGATGAGTAAGCCTCTATAGCACCATGTTTATTCAGCAATTTCTTATATATCAGCAGAAACGAAGTCGTATATCTCGTGTATCCCTTTGAAATAGACGAGTGCTGTAATACCACGCTGAGAGTCACAGAACAGGATCGGGGAAGCCGGAGAAGATTGAAAGAACAATGGGAAGGAGCAACGATTGAAGTAAGTTCTAGCTACAAGACACCAAAAACGGACCATAGAAGCAAATCAATTCTCCATATCTTTTTTTGTTTGGGGGGAGGGGTATAAAGAGCACAATCCTTTCGCTTACAGTCGACTGAATAATCCATATTAACCTCTACTCTCACATCCATACATGGAGAGATTGGTCTGTAACCAAACCGGAATTTATCCTAACAGAAAGCCTTCCATCTCCTATCTCTAATCACTCACTCAATCAAACGCATATTTGCTTTACGGTTCCTCCAAGATATAGCGACAATGCGATGAGCTCGCCATTGTCTATTTGGTGAATATGTTAATTTTGCGCGGTGCCTTGAGGTATGATGTTGAGTTGCGGGATGAAACTCTGGCGGAGCAGTCTGACCCGAGACCGACATTTTTTAGTTGCGTTCGGCACACTTAGCAAGAACCCATCATACTATAGGTAAATTAAGAGAATACTCTAATGAATTGGAAGCTTTGAGAATCTTATTCAAGAAGATAAATACGAAGGCACACAGAAAGTAATCGATAGGGCCGTGAATAATGAAGCAACAACCATGTCAGAACCAGAAGGTGTGCGCTGATAGTGAAAGAAATATATCAATCTGTCCTAGAACAATAAATAACCAAACTCGGAAACCTCAAATTCAAAATTCCCACCAAAAAATCAGTATTCATCATGTCTTTTCCAAGCCATTCCATCAGGTCTGCCAAGTGGTGTAATATCCAGCAACTTGTGCACGACAAGGAATTGATCCAAACCACGGGCGTAGGTGGAATAAGTGTGGTAAATTTGTTCTCCATCTTTGAAAAAGACACTGAGGCCAGGGCCTTCACCTTTCAAAATGTTATTTTTACCCTTCGACATGGCCTCCTTGTCTTTGTACTGATAGAAAGTTAGCGATTTATGCATTATTGAACATTTGTCGAAGCCGAGAATGCCCCCTTTCAAGCCAAAAAAAACCCCCCCCAGTTTAAGTTCAACAGAAAAATTGATGAGAAAGCTTACATTGTATTGGACTGGAGCTATAGATTCATCCATTGTGACATGAAAGTCATAATTAAAATCGGTTCCAAACGATGAATACCACGGCATCACCCAATCCATCCTCTTCTTGTACTTCTCAATCTTGGCAAGAGGAGCACGAGAAACAAGCGCCAATGAGGTGTCACGGAAGTGTAGGTGAGCCAGAGTTCGAGGTAGGTTGTCAGCCATGAAAGAGCAGCCTGAGCAACCAGCTTCATCCTCAGGTGCGAGCATGAAGTGGTAGATGATGAGCTGCTTTCTGCCCTCGAACATGTCGGCGAGCTTGGTGGTACCATTGGGGCCGTCGAAAGTATAGTCTTTATCAACCTTAATCATAGGGAAGTCGCGAAATTGGGAATTCCTGTAGGTAACTTAGTATTGGCCTTCCATAGATGTTTCAAGAGCTGACGAGCCGACGGACTTCTAAGACAAATTCGAAGGGCTCGGCACCTTGGCTGTAGCACAATCAGAAGTGGGGAGGTGACATACAAGGCGTCTGCGGCACGGAGGGCAGCTTTCTCCTGGACGAGAAGATCCTTGCGGGCTGCAAGCCATTCATCTTGAGAAACAATCTGTATTGAGAGGCTGAGTCAGTCAAATAAATAGCCCAAGCAAATGCTCAATTACCTTGCCAGGCATATTTGGAAATTTCAAATGTTCGAGTTTGGGTTGACAGGCGTTGGAGGGCAGTCAGAGGATTGGGGTTGGGGGAAAGCAAAGGCTTGAGGAAGACAGTTCTATTTATGTTTCTGGTATCTGCGAAAGAGGCTTCTTGCCGTGGAGGAATCAACTCACCGTCTTACACGTCCGAGGAGAAGAAAGGGGGGGCACAGTGCATGAAAGGCGTGCTATTGTGCGGGGATCTTGGTTTTCGTGTTTTTCTTATTCGCGAAACCACGTGGATTCATGCAAGAAGCCATTGCTTGCTGCAGCCAATTGGCCAACCCTCCAGCCCCTTTGCTCATTGGCTGAATTGCTGCCTACTGAGATCTCGATGACTCCAATCCTCTGCCAATCACTCAGTGGATTACGGCCGTATTAGCTTCCTCCAGGCGAAAAAACAGCACTGCTGGAAGTTCTGTGTAACCTTCTAGATCTTGATTATATTTGTACGCAAAGCTGATTATCATTGGTCTAAACTAGGCCATCTGGTACATGCTTGCTCTGAAAACACCATTAGGAAACGACAAATCTGACAGTAAAATTGACCTAGGTAATGCTAGATGGTGGAATACAGCGTGTGATCGGCCCCTTGAAGAGCTTTACTCTGAACAAGATATGATGTGGGAAATGGTTTTTGGTTCCCTATTTTACGGCCTGCCACTAGACAGTTTGTAGCCTTTGTTGAATCATTGGACAAATTTGTCATGTCGAACCCAGCAGAAAGCCTTCCCAAGAGGAAGGTAACAGATTTATAAGGTTTACGAATTGGATTCGTCATTCCTCGAGTCTTACAGCCTACTAGTCTACAGTCTTCTCCAAATAGCACCTACTCTGGGTATATCCTCATTCTCATGCAAAAATTCGTCATTCATACTCTTGATCCAGTCGATTTCCATACGCATAGCGTTCGTCTCAATCTCCTGCATGACAGCCAGCTCCATAAGCATGCCCCGAACCAAATTTTGACAGCCATTAATAGTTGTGGCCAAGCTCGAACCATTCTCCGACGTTCCAATGCCCTTCAGCTGATCCCTCCAACTCTCAAGTTTTCTTCCTAAAACTAGACAATCGTCTTTCCAGCTATTGTCTAGCTCTTCCAAGAACATCACATCATCGGTAGTTATCTCTTCGAAATCTCTTGTTTCCAAAACTTCCTGGCACCGACTAAGCCACTTCTCGAACTTCCTAATAATTCTGGTATACTTCCCGCCAGATTCTCCCATATTCCAAACCCCTGTCACAACCTCACCAAGGATCTGAATCTTCTCTTCAAGACCCCATCCTGGTGTTCCAATACCTTGCCATTTCTGGAGCGCAGCCGCATTGATTTTGCTGGTTTCCTTAACTTCAAGCTGCACCAAAGCCTCATTTCTGTCTACCACTGACTTAAATCTAGCTCCCAACTTCTTCTTGGCGCTGACCCTCCATTCCTTTTCCACTTGTTGAACATTCTTGTGCAATAGATGAAGTTGCAATAACTCGTTTTGGAGCTTTGCGGTCTCTGCAGAGATAGCAATATTTGAAGGCAATTTGCTGGGCGATGGAGGAACTAGGAACGCCGCAGGGTGAGGTTTTGGCGCTAGATTTTTGGCGGGAGAGAAATGCTGTTGCAAGGTAGAGAAAGCCGGTTTTTTGGTTTGTAGGTCTGTGTGAGAAGGCCGTGATGCAGCTTCTGTAGAACCTAGAGTCGGAGGTCTGAGGGTTGTAGAAGCATTTAATACTGCGGATGAAGATTTGTTACGCGTATGGCTAGATACCCGAGTGCTATTTGGGACAGAAGTGACAGAAGGGTTGCGAAGATGTCGGGAAGCAGTGAGTGGAGGTCGAGAGCGATCTTGCTTAACGGGTTCAGCAGTACTCGACGTATTTGATATACGATTTGAGGATGATCTTTGTAGTCCACTTGTTGTCGGTTTACTTATGTTTGCCCGCGCCGAAGGCGGCCGTATCGAGGCATTGCTGATGCTACCAGAAGCACTCGGCGGCCGTGTAGTTGATGATGGGGGGTATTGAGAAAGTTTGAGGGGTAGTCGAGATGGGGATTGACTGCTTCTCTCTGGAATCCTAGAGCCTGCAGATCGTGAAGTATTCTCATTGAACTCTGTAGTTTGGTTTTGGCCATATTTGCTGCTCCTAGAGTCCGCTGGCTTACGAAGTGATCGCGTTCTTGAAGGGATTGAAGACATTCTCGACGTCTTTGTTTGTTTACACCTCGAAAGATGGTCGCTAAACTTGACCGCTAAAAGTACGGGCCCGTCAGGGGGGTTTTGGAACTAGAACCAGACTCCCAGAGCATTGCTTGGTGCGTCGGATCATTATAGGCATGGGGACCACTATAGGCATGAGGACCATTAGAAACATGAGAAAACATTACAAACATTCTGTTATGAGGCTATATTAATCAACACGAGGCCTCCAGTCCTCGAATTTTGTCTGTCAAATAACGCATAATCTACCGAACAGAAGGGATCGAGCTATTCGACAAACGAAGCCCCCAAACGGTGTCAACGAAGCCTTGCAATGGCTCCATCATGATGATTCTGGAATCCGTCCCAACTCTGCATACTGCATGACTCCTCGATGATCTCCCGAGCCTGATGCTCCTGTATGAAGTGATGGTGTGACCCGAGGTGTCGTTTTACAAGTAAAGGTAGGTAGGTTTCGTAACGCCTTCCGCCAGCTTTGCTTTGGTTTGTTTTCTGCTCTGTCCGTCCTGTCCGTCCTGTGCGTTCTGTGCGTTCTGTCCTCTAGATTCCCTCATTCGTGTCCATCCCAGTCGTAAGGTATAGGGACAACGGACGCACTAGAATTGCATTTTTGCATAAATGCTTTTCCATGGTCCAATTGGTGTAGGTCATTGAAACGTCCAGGCAAAGTCCCCTCTGCACCGTTTCAGCTTTTCAGGGGCGTCCCGGCGAGCTTATGTGGAGGTGGATCGTTTCTCTTAACATCAATCGTGTAAGCAAAACTCGTTGTTGAACCATGAAATTACACCAGCTGTTAGATGTTTCCCCCGCGACATGGAAATGGCGACCCGTCGAGGCACGTCACGATTCTCAAAAGCACTGCCCACCCCTCCCGAACGTCCCCTCCTTCCAGTTCAGCAGAAGAGGGACGAATCTCCAGCATCAATATCGACGTCGTTGCACTCTCCTCTTCCTCCTTTTCCTGTTGAGAAGATGCAGACAGCTTCGATACCTCGAAGGCCCGTTGGGGGACCTACCCTTCATACCAAAACCCCCTCTCGTGAAAGTGTCTCTTCAATTTATTCTGACTCTCCTGGCTTTTCTCGGAGTTTGTCAAATAGCAGCCGACAGACAAAAGATTCAATCAGTGGGGTGGATTCAGAAATCGGACTGACTCCGCCATTACCTCCAAAAGATGAGCAAAGGAAGCGACTTCCTAAAATATCAAGCTCTACCCTGGCGAGCCCTATTTCAAAGCTCCACTCCTCACCTCCTCGACCAGAAATCTGGAGACGTCGATCTCAGAAGAGCGACAAGGCAATATCATTTTCTGAGTTGAAATTGGAGAAGAGTAACGGGTCTACGGCTAGTCCTCCACAGGGGGAGCCGCCCAATCGATCATTACCTGCCATACCTACGCAACTTCCTCGGAGCATAACAGGGCGAAAACCAGTACCAGCAAGACCTGCTCCGAAACAACCAGACTTGATGGGTGACAAGCTCTCTAAATTGAAGGATAACGATAAGGATAAAAAAGGGTTGGGAGAATCAAGAAGGCTTGAGGCCATGGCTGTACAGAATCCTTCCTTCAACAGATTGCCAACACCCGAGTATTTGAAGACTGAAAGGCAAGAATCTATGATTCCACAAGTCCTGTCCCCAGTGTCTCCAGAGACGCCTCCCAACGAAAATCCTCCTCAAGTACCGCTCAAATCCGAATCGCGTGCAACCCTCCATGTTACGCCCTTAGCAAACACAACCAACAGACCGAATCTACTCTCCTCTCATTCTCGAGATTCGAGTGAGACATTGACTATCACGTCCGAGCCATCTATTATGCGATCACCACAGCCTAAGAAAGCATTCGCCGCCCGAATACTCACGCCACAACCCTCACCCTCGCCTCAATCAGAAGAGACCTCACCTCTTGCCCCACCACCACCCGCAAGCATGGGAGTTAAGTTTCCTACCTTACCTTCTCCGGCTGCTGAAGGAACAGTCGTACCTGGTGCTCCTTTGACTTCTGTGCATTTTGACTGCTATCAGTCCCACAAGCTCATGCGGAGTTCGAGGAACACTTTATGTCCAGTTGCGTGTATGGTTTGCGAGAAGAAGGATAACCAGACCCGTTGGTGCTGCAATTGGTGCACCTTGAGAGTTTGTGGGTCTTGTATGCAGTTGTTGGCGACGATCCCAGGAAAAGATTTGAAAGTTTGTTTAAAGAGGATTGGGAGGTAGCAATAAAGGTATTAGATGGGGCGGGGAAAATAGAATGGCTGGCGTTTTGACAATTAGAAAGGTTCCGGGATAATCTGAATGAATGGGGTTGTGTTAGGGGTTCTCATACGATGACTATAGACCGTCCTTCCGTAAGATTGGTTCTTAAGGCTTGTTGAACGCGGCCTCTAATGATTATGGGTGGACGAATCTGCATGTATGATGAGAATGTTTCCAGACTGCCTTTCCTAAACGCCACGGCTACAGTTGCATAGATTTGAATCAAGTCAATTGCCTCTTGCGCTAGACCTTGCAATGTTATGCAATTTGATTGTTCAAGTATGCTCTCTCACTGAGTAACGAATGGGGTCTCTTCAAATTGGCCTCACCACAGTCTATCCACAGTCTACAAGGATTTAATTGTAAAAATCTGCGCTTGATATTCATGAAATGCTAGCAATCTAATAGTTGGGATCTCACCTAACTATAAACAAATCCTTGCTATGGCGCTCAACTGATTCGCAGCCCTTTTGTTAACACCTATCTCACTATAACTCCAAAGAAATAGCCCTCAAGCACCATCCTATGCCCTTCCTGTAATGCACCTACTGCATAATTATAGACTTCCCCTCCGAGGGAAGCTCACACCTTCTACCGCCGCACTGTCTGTAAACCAACTGCATCTCTCCCCTGCCCCTTCATTGACCAACGAACAAGGCAACCCATTCCCCTCCTCAAAGATCTTCTTCAAAACCTCCTTCTTCCCACCTCCTGTAGCCACAAACGCCACCTTCACCCCATGTGTGACGACCGGTAAACTGAGTGTAATCCTCCTCGGCGGCGGCTTCGGCGAGTCGTCAATCGGCGCAACCCACGCGTCTGTTTCTCTCAAAAGCGCATGACCGGGAAACAAACTGCAGGTATGTCCATCAGGTCCACATCCCAGAAGCAGTAGGTCGAAGATTGGCAATTTGACACTGTCTCTCGATGCAAAGCTCCTGACTAGAAGCTGCTCATATTGGTCCGCTAACTCTTGTGTATCATCCAAATGGGCAACGTCAATGGGATGTACGGTGGGTTTGCCCATGCCTTCGGGGATCTTGTCGAGCAGTTCGGCTTTCAAGAGACAGTAATTCGAGTCTTCGTGGTCGAGAGGTACGGCTCGCTCGTCGGCGAAGAAGATCTCCCATTTGTCGAACTTGACGGTATCTTCTTCAGAGCTTGGTTTAGCTAGGAGTGCTTGGGCGAGGGTTTTCGGGAGAGAGCCGCCGGAGACCGCGACTTTGAAGGCGTCGTGCCGTTGGATACCTGCGTTTTGGCATTGAATGATGTAGGTTCGGAGGGTGGTGGCGAGGGCATCGATGGTGGAGAAAGCGAAGAGGTTTGGCTGTTTGCCCATGGTGACGGAAGGTCGTAGTGGGGTTCGCTATCTGAAGTTTATCTTAGGCTGACGGCCATGTAATAGTTTGGAGACGGATAGAGAAGGGTAAAGCACAAATGGGTTGGAGGAAAGATGAAGCAAGGAGCTATGGGATAGAAGAAGAAATGGAGAGCATATGTTATTTACCTGGAAATTAGAAAATGAGTAGTAGAGTGAGTAGTAGACTGCAGAGTATTCTAAGTCTAAGTCTCCGAAATTAATGTTTGTGAATGGATCCGCAGCGCAGCTACGGAATGACGATGGTGGGAATTATTTTGCCTCAAGGTATATAGATAGGTATGATAAGCACAGATAGCGCGTTCATGAGTCGGGTTTCTACCTCAGGATATCTCAAAACTTTGATATACCTAAGGTACCATATTGCTGTTTTATGATTAAAAGTGAGTCTATTATTGTTATTTCACTTCATGGTCCTGCAAGCAAATTGTCTGGAAGATAGATTGTAGAGAGAGAGTCAGCCAAGTCCTCCTCCAGGATGGCTGTTTCACCCTATTTATTATATTGCGAAGTGTGGATCGAAGCTCGAAACAGGGAAAAATGAGGATAATCCAAATCCCTAGAAACAGTAGAGAAGGAGATATTTTGCACTGTGGAGCTGAAGCGTTCTATTATCACCTGGTAGTCGAGATAAAGGGCGGTAGAAGGCGACGGGCTTGAAGGATGAGGATGTGCTTTCTATGTAGTTTTCTGAGCTGTTGAAGGCCCTTCACTTTCTCCCTCCAAATTGAGGAGTTGCACATATATGAGAAACGGATATGAAGAATCGATGTAGTGCCTCTGTCCTGAGAGACATTCTTGAAGAAATGTAGAGGACGGCCAACTTCCATCACTACCTACCTTAGGTACCTTAGGTACCTTAGGTATGCCTTCACACGTGCTCGATGTGCCTCCAGCTGTTATCAACCCCGCCAAAAAGATTCGGGCATTTTCTTTGACCTCCCCAGCCAAATAACAACAACCCAAGCACTCAACGGCATTATTGCAGCGACAATCATGTCAGCTTCTCCAAAATATCTCTCCGGCGATCAAGCCGGGATCAACGATTTCATCGATAAATTCGACGTGCGTTAGTTAGTTCTGCTGCACAATAAGTTGCCGGTTATGACTGACCTGCTATCCAGACATTCCTGCTCGACTGTGATGGTAAATTGGGACTCTCCTAGGATGCCAACTGGTTCTAATATGATGGGCAGGAGTTTTATGGTCTGGAGACCATCTCTTCCCCGGAGTTGTTGAAACTCTAGAGCTGTTGCGGTCGAAAGGTAGTTGATCCCCTCTTTTTGCTTGCTTGCTTGCTCAGACGCTGATCCACAGCAGAAAAGAAGATTGTATTCGTCACCAATAATTCAACCAAGTCTCGATCCGACTATCAGAAGAAGCTTACTTCAATGGGCATATCCAGCAATGTGGAAGAAATATTTGGTTCCGCGTATTCGTCAGCTGTCTACATCGCTAGAATCTTGAAGCTTCCAGCGCCAAAGAACAAAGTTTACGTACTGGGAGAGAGTGGGGTTGAGACAGAGCTGAAATCGGAGGGTGTCGAATTTATTGGAGGCACTGATCCGGCTTACCGACGCGACATCACCCCGGAGGACTACAAAGGAATAGCAGATGGATCTCTCCTGGATGAGAATGTGGGGATCGTTCTGGCTGGTTTAGACTATCATGTTAATTACCTCAAACTTTCCTATGCCTACCATTATCTTGCCCGAGGAGCCAGATTTCTCGCCACAAATACTGATAGCACTCTTCCAGCAAACCATACACTCTTCCCAGGAGCGGGGTCAATATCTATACCGTTGGTTAATATGACTGGTCAGCAACCTACGGCATTAGGGAAACCAAGTCAAGCCATGATGGACTCCATAGAAGGAAAGTTTCAGTTTGATCGCAAGAAGACCTGCATGGTTGGGGATCGATTAGACACAGATATTAGATTTGGCATAGAAGGAAAACTTGGGGGAACTCTAGCGGTCTTAACAGGCGTTATCAAACAGGCAGATTGGGAGGCCAAGGGTGCCGAAGTGGCTCCAGCTTACTATGTAGACAAACTGAGTGACTTGAGGGGTTGAGGGGGGGATGTCACATTTATTGAGATATCTTCCGCTACATTTCTTGGCGTACATATGAGAGTAGATAGATGGATGGAGCTTAGCAAGCTTTTAGACATGGGAACATCATTGCCAGGGCTGAAATAAAGAATTGAGTTCTGCACTCAAAGGGAACTCAAATTGATGAACTACCTAGTGATATGGCTTTTATGATGTGTGCTTCCTTTGAAGTCCTCGCATACCCGCTGAAGCTGCAGGAAGACTGGGATATTGAATCCTGTTATACAGACATCTTTGGTGCAGACTGTCTAAAACGAAAAGGCAGAATGTGCTTTGTGAAATGAAACGTTGAGTTTGGCAGGAGAAGTATTCTCCTTGCATTGCTAGTCTTTCTCCTGCCGGGTTGGGCATCACAATGCTGGTCGGGCTGCTGGGACAAGTCACAAATTTGGACGATGATATACCAACGGTCTATTTTCACTGTAGAAACGAGTTTCTGCCTGATCCCAAAGCAAAATTAATATCAAAGTCGTCCTTCTATGGCGGAGCCGCGTCGAACTATAAACGCTCCTGATTCGATAGGAGATTTTGCTCCGGAAAGGGTCCATGCTGTTGTAGTAGGGATTGAATATATTTTTCAAGGACCCCTAAATTTTGAAATCTAAAAAAAAAAATTTAAAAAAATTTGGAACAAGTAAAAATTTTTTTTTTCTCTGATAAATTTTAGAGAATGTCATTTTCAACATGGACAGCGACCAGGAGGACGAAATTTCGCAGCTGTTGGAGAAACGGCGAAACTTGACTGAGATTTTATATCTTCGGCCTTATGATCCTTTAGCATATCTTGAGCGGGCTGCGGTTCATACAGATTTGGGATATCCAGATCTGGCAGCAGGAGATGCATATAGGGCACTCCTCTTGACGGACGAAATTCGTGACGAGAGTTTCGAGTATCACGAGCAAGCATTGGAGGCTTTGCGGTTTCGATGCAAGGATGGGATTCCAGCCATCCTCCAACATGACACGAGCGATTCCGATCTTTCTGGCGGGGTACAAGCGGTGAGCATAGACGACAACGACAACGATAACCACGACGAAGATGAAGACAAGGTCTTGCTTGAAATAGCACATAAGGCATCAATCCAATGCTACCGGAAGCTTGCGATCAGTCTACTATTATGTGGCTGCTTGAAAAGTGCTTATGAGTTCTGCACAAGGGGCTTAGATACTGCGCCGGAGGATGAGGATCTTTTGTTCAAAAGGGAGCATATCCGTTCGTTGGCAAAGAGAAGATTAAAAATAGATGAGTTTGATACATCCCTCTTGCCCGACCAAGGGCTGGTACGGCGAGAGGTATATCCATGGAACGACCACGAACCAGATCGCTTTTCACAAGAAACACTGGATTTTCTCAATGCAGAGTTGGCGTTAGTGGCATCAAGGTGCGAGGTGAAAGTCACCGAGCTGCCTACACTTATAGAGACTGCTGGAGAATCTCCAAATTCCACTTTCTCTTCTACGAACAAACAATTAGGCCTATTTGCCAAGGATGACATCCAGCCAGGAGAAACTGTACTGGACGAATACTCTGCCCTCACCGCAAACAACCGCCTCAAGGAATCACTCTGCGACGCTTGCAGCACAGAACTCCCGCCTCTGGATGCTAATAGTACTGTGGTAGGCTGCACAGACTGCGACGACACAATGTTCTGCGACGAAAATTGCTTAGCCAGAGCAGAATTTTACCATCCTTCGGTTTGTGATAAAGACATCGATACTATAGCTAAAGATCCGGACCCGAAGGAGACCCCGAATGCCTTGTACCTCCTACTCCTCGCGAGAGCCCTAGCACTAGCGGAAACACAAGGATGCCACCCACTTGATCTCAAGGAGGTGAAGTATATCTGGGGAGACTTTCTACCGAGCAGTATGAACGCCGTTTCCTTGTCCCTCGACGCACCTCCTCCTCCTATCTGGACTCTACCCTTCTCTTTTGCATCCAATATCTCTGGTCCGCTCCACGTCTTAGAAAAGATGGACATCGATATCTTCGCATCACTTCCCGAATACGATCTATGGGTTTTCAATTCACTATATGCCAAATTTCGAGGGACCGCCTCCGCAAGAGTCAATGAAAGAGATGGGAGAGTTGAGGTTGCGGCTGTACATCCTTTATGGTGTTTAGCGAATCACGATTGCAATCCGAACGTGCAATGGGAGTGGGGAGGGCAGATGAAACTTTGGTGCCGCGAGAAAAGAGTTGATGGAGCTGGTGGAGGCATCAAAAAGGGAGAGGAGATACTTAATCATTATTGTGACATCGATTTGAAGGTACAGGCGCGGAGAGAATGGGCAAAGGGGAGTTTAGGAGGTTGGTGTATGTGTCAGCGATGCCGGCTGGAGGCTGCTGAAGAACAAAATATGAACGGTCATGGGAATGAAGCAATAGAATTGAAGGCAGAGAAAATATAGACGCACAAAATCGGAGGAATCATTGTGGCATACAATCAAATAAGCAGCACCAAACTGTAACACCCGACCTTTTCCCGCAGCGCCAACAGTTGTGATGATGAGGCATACAAAGTGGATAATGAAGAACTTGGCTCTCACCTGGTCGGCAAAGCTAGCCCAACAATTAATCCTTTCATCGATGATCTCAACACACCACCAATCTCACTATGTCACTGTTTTTCACATCATCAATAGAAAGGTTGTATGTGCATGTATATTCATCTCATTTTTTGTGCTACTAAACAATCACGCTCTCCCCTTTTATATCTCTCATCTCTTAATTCCACTCTCTCAACAAACTCCTTCAGACTATTCCAAACCCTATTCTCAAGTCCATAATGCCAAGGAGTGGAGAGGCAAATGTTCTCCATCTCATGTATCGACTCAACATGAGCGTACTTACCTCTTCGAGCGGAAACTTTCTCATCCAGAATACTCAGCATCACCTCATTCAGAGATTCAAATCCTTTATCTCGATGACTCGCCTGCGAGCCCGCCCAATAATCCGCTGTCTCGTAATGGAAATCTTCCAATCCAGCAGGAACCGGAACTCCTGGAACTTTGTTATAGAAAATACTCCCACTCGCACTATTCAGCAGATCGATTGCGATTCTCTGCCTCCTTCTCAGCATACATCCTCCAACATAGTCGATTGGATATCCTAACGCAATGAACATTGCATTCGTCATGACATAAACTGCACAATCGTCCGTATCGCCCTGATGCGGTGAATGGCCCTGCCTCACCCTCCACTCAAACGGCTTAAAGTCCTCGCCCAAATGCTCTGCGAGAAGGTGAAACACAACCCCCATCTTCGAATCGTGGCGTTCAATTCCACTATCCAGATAATCGACCAATCTCGCCTGAGGACTAATAACAATTAGAGCGATATGACCGGCTCTACTTCTATCTGCGAGAAATAGATGACGTACCTTGAAGAAATTCTCTTTCCCAAGACCATTCTCATTTAAATCTTTGAACGTAGCCTCGGTGTTCCTCCCTAGACAGAAATTCTCATAATACTTCTTGAAGAAATTAGCTTCCTCATAAGCACAAACCGGGATCTGGCCAGCACGATTCCGGTTATGAATCTTGTTCACAAACTCACAGACGAATTGGATATATACCATGGGGACGTTGCGGTGTATCCCACTTTTCCCACCGTCCTGGTAGAGTTGAGTGAACGTAGCGCGGAGTAGAGGTTCGTTGTTGGGGTGAAGGTTGTTGTTGGAGGGTGTGGTGGATATTATGCCGTGAGAATTGGGGTTTGCGAGTTCTTTCGCAAGGAGGGCTATGTGTTTTGGAGAGGGTTTTTGGAAGGCCTTTCTTTTGGCTATTCCAGCGGCGGCGGCGGCTCGGCGGGGTCGATTCATTGTAGTGTCTGGGGGGGGATTATAATACAATGGAATGTAATATAAAAGGTAGAAAGGCAAGGATTAGCTTAACCTACTTTTGAAAGGAAATGAGATGTGTATGATTGTGTGGAAAGGTCAAATCTGGATGATCGAGGCAAGAATAATGCTATTGTTGAATCTGAACAAGAGACGATCCCTCTATATGTACGCGATGATCCTTTGTCTGGATTGTGAAAGAAGAGTTTTTTTTTTGGATCTTTATTTTCAGAGCTTTAACTTCATTGTCCTAAATCTTAGAGAAGCAAGAGAGAACAAGGGTTCTTTGTTCGGGGGACGTGCAATGAGCAAAGGCTTTGTCTTCAACAAGGAACTCCAGTCCTCCTTGTATTCCCGAAGACTGATTAGGGCAGCCCTTAGGAGGGCACTGATCGCCCTCCCGTAGACCTGTCCAGACTATAGAGTAGAAAAAACGTTGACCATTCTTGATTAAACGCTTTGTACCAGGTAGATAACCCAAGTTTGTGTAACCTCGTTCTACCCTTGCCAGATATCGACTAAGGGTCAACAAAGAAGTCTTAGCAAATGGTTAGGAAGAGGATGACTTCAGAACATGGAGATAGTAAAATAAGAATACCCCAAAACTAAACTATGCCTCAAGTGGTATGTTCCCCGGCGTTGAGGCTACCCTAGAAGTTTATCCTACTTCAAGAGCTTGTCTTGAGGAGGAAAAGCTTGCGTTATATCACTAGCCAAAGCCTACACCTGGAAGGGTTTGGCTCTTTGTGCCGAGTTAGCAGGGCCGATGGCAATGCACGAACTGGAGAAGCACACTTAAAGGTAGAAACCAGAAAGTATTGCAAGAGAAGGGTCGGACATGGAGCAAATATGAATATTCTATAGCTTGGTATCCTTGACTGAGAGACAAAATGCGCGCTAAAATTCGATATCAACAACTGTATTCCAAAAAGTATATCGGCCGATCCCAGGGCCAATTGTGCGAGCCATCCTGCCCATCCAAAGCCATATTATCCAGCCTTGATATCTCGCACGAAGACATCCAGAGCCTTTGAGATGCAAAGGAAACGAATCCAATCCGTCGGCTCTTTGTCTCCCGTCGGAAGAGGTTTCCGTCCGGACATGAAACCCTTCCTTGCCTCCAGCTCTTCTCGCAAAATCATTCTCAACTTCCAGCAGCTGCCCTCTACTTCTTTGCGTCTTTCACAGGTTTAGGTTTCTTGTAAACCTTGTTGGTTACAAAATGGATGTACCACGCTATCATGCCCAGCGAAATGCATCCAAGGAGAACGAGAACGAGGGCCACCAGGAGAAAAGGGTCGGCTTGAAGAACAGCAGTCGCTTTTGGTGTGAAGCCGAAGAATTTGAAGGCATTCGGGCCTGAGAATGCTTGTCCCATTGTGAAAGCTGTAGAATTTTAAAAGCGTTTGAGACGAGATATCGACCGATTGACACTGCGGTTCGCGTAAGGCAAGATGATGTAGCCAAACTCTCGCGGGATACTTTGTCGAAAGAGTTTTTGATGGAGCAATGGGGTGACAAGGTGAAAGTAAGCCGCAACGAAAAACTCTCAAGCTCCTAATTTTGGGACTCTAAAATGAATATATTCATAGTATTTTTAGAAGATGAGGCTTAACGCGTGGCACTTCCTAGAAGCTCGCCGCATTAACGTTTCATGACCGGTTAGACCCTTGTTTTTGGGAATAGCCACACAAATGGCGTTCGGAGATTGTGGGGTGTTTTGATTCATTGATCATTTAATCATACGATTATCAGGCCATTCTCTTGGATTGTGTCGGAGAGTGATCGTTTGGAAAGTGTCAGAGGTTTTGTCAGGGGTTCGCTTGGCGACGTCTGGTGCGGCCGTGAGAGTTATCAGGTTCGTTAAGCCTCCTGAAGACGAAACACTGCAGGCCCACCACTGGATTGTCGAGATCACGTTTCATTGATCGAACCCTTTCCCAGCATCTATGCGCAAATTCATATGGAAGAGTCAATCGACTCATCGAATTGTGGCACCCTGCGATGCCTGTCCACATTTTAATTTGTCGAACCTCATGTGCCTTAAATTTCTATGTGAGGAGCAGGTGAAAGTGCTTCAAGAACGTGGGCAATCGAGATTTAGTAGCGCTGGTACGAATTACTGCTCGATTGATTTTGGATAGCTCTCACGGAATATATGCCGCCCACCCCAAAACTCCTTAATGGCCATCAAGCCGTATATGCCTATCAAATACAAATCAATGACAACAATGCTACACCGCACGACCATTCTTTTAGTCCGTGAGCGCCGAATTAGCTCTTTCTAACAAGACTTTAACATGACCTTCCATGAAACGACCATCATTGCGAATGGCTCTTAGCGCATCTTCGAACTCTCTGCACCTTTCTCGGAGACGTTGAATTTCCTCTTTGAGATCTTCGGCTGATTCCTGCGGTGTATCTAATGGATGAGATGTCGCTCCAGGTATTCGAGTTTCGTTCAAAAGTTCAACTTTCAAGTCGTCTACTGAAGAAGCTGGTGTGTCGGTATCCATATCATCTGTGACCCTACGAGAAAAAGTATAGTCTGAGGATATTGCACCAGATGCCCCATCAATTTTGGCCTTTCCAGTACTCAATGCTTCGATCCGTCGCTCCATATCTTCCTTTAACTTATTCCACGCTTTTCTCTCCTCACTAGCCATCTCCTCCAATCGGCTCGCTTTCTTGACAATTTCGACATATTGTGAACCCTCCTGTACTGCAGCTTGCCTAAATTCGTCCCTACTCCGTGAAAGCTCTTCCACGTCTCTCTCCAAGTCGACCACTTGGGTCTGAAGCCTCAATTTCTCTTCCGTTAAACTGATAATCTCGGTATCTGATACAGCATGCTTTTTTTCAAGCGCGCTAGCTCGAATTTGAGATCGTGAAAACGCTGCTAGAAGTTTGTCGTGTTCGCCTTGAAGAGATGACAGTGCGATTTTCTGTACTGAGACTTCATGTTGTAGAGCTTCAGAATGATCCCGAAGAGCAGAATCCGAAGAGGGCGCCGTAGTAATAGGAGGAAGATAATTATTGATAGTAGATTGGTGGACGCTAGAAGGAGGCGGAAGGTTCAAAATTTGTTGCGTGCTCCCATAGGAAGGTGCGGATGGAGACGGGAAGTTGAGGGACGTTGGTGATGGGAGAGATCGCCCTGGTGGAGAAGGTAATTGACGGTTAGGGGCAGGAGGTGGGTTCATGGTAGACGCCCGGGGGGGCTGGTTGGGGAAAGATGAATGGTACTCCAATTGTGACCGCATTGGTGGTAACTCCTCACCCACCGATGCTGTTCTTGCCACTGACCTTCTTCTGGTATGGGCTTTGGCATTCGACGAAGAGTCAATGCCCTCAGCCCTCGTTCCGAAAGCATCCTCTGAATCGACATCGATGCGGCGTTTCATGATGTTGAACGGAACATTCTGTGAGTTTGTGCCATTTTTGGAGCTGTCCTTCCCGAGACTTTGTAAAGCGCCTGCAGGAACCTGCCTTACGAGTTCATCTGCAAGGGAGTTACAGAGTTTAATATTTCCGAGCAAGTAATTCAAGGTCTGTTTCAGACCATACAGCGCTATTGGAGGACACTCCGTGGAATCAAAATCGCGTTGCTCGGGTCCCTTGATTACATTTAATAGTCAGCAGAGAGTCAAACCAAAATGACATCCGTAGTGTGGGGTGGATGTGCGTAAAATCCGATTAACTCACACGAATGATACCACGCTGCTCGGACGATATGCCCGAACGAAGCGTTTCCGCCAGCTGAGTCAGCCCAGCTGCAGCGGCCTGTGTGACCCAAGCTAGCTCTGGATTCTGCTTGCAATGTTCGCAATTGTCTTGATCGTCCAATTCTCGATCTTCTGTGGTCAACCTCCTGCATCGTCTACATAGTCTCTCAGACTCTGCAGCCCCTCCAACAGCCAGTGTTTCTCTTGTCGGAAAAATAGGCGACTCCAAGGCGGCTCGGTGTTGGTTGTAGGTCGCATCTAAAACATGATGTTAGATTAATAATGGGTATAACGCTCGGGACTTTGGAGAACTCACCGGGTGGCCGTGAAGGAAGGTTTGCGCTATTGGGATCTAGAGTTTGTTGAGGAAATGTATTGTAATCACGGCCACTGATTTTTGGTTTCTTGTTGGCCACCGATTCTCTGTACCGACTACGTAAAAATGCCCCCGACTCAATGCCCTGCGGTATCGAAGGTCGGCGATATGGGGCAGTATCAATTGGCAGTAGAGATCCCGAAAGTTGTCCATTTCCTTCTTCTGGTAGTATGGTATCCTCGACCCAAGGACGTTTGATGCTCGGTCGACGCGATTGAGACTCCTCCCGCACACGAGCATCCATCACCACAGTACCAACGCCAATGTCTTACTGAGAGCGAGGCAACTAGTCTGTCCATCCGGCCTAGATCCCCTTGGGAAACTCGATTATCGAATCTTGGAGAACACGGGTAATGCGTAGCGCTTCTGCGGGCACAAAGAGAATAAGTTGATGCGAGTACATGATTGATGGACAAGAATGATGGAAATTGATAAGAAACGCCCGCGTCTGCTTACCTACTGCTTCTCAAGACCTGATGCATGCGCCGTGTAGTCCTGTGATCAAGGAATGCAGAACACCATCTCAGGAGTAGAGTCAAAGTAACAGGACAGCATCCAAAGACGTGTGCGTACTAAGTACCTTGCTGCTATGTATGTGTAATGTGCACTGTGCACTGTGCACTCTGCACTCTAGGCACTATTACATACTATTACATAGCTTTTTAGTCTCCGCGTCTCTGGATGGACAGGCTATGACTGTCAGGGTAGGGGTATGTGTGGTCGTCTTATTAGCAGCGTTCTGGGCTGACGCGCCTGTGGAAGCGTCGGTCCAATTCAACAATAACGTTAATCATTTCGAGGCAAAAAGTTTATCGGGTCGGGACTTGGATGTCATGCCGTTGCTCCAATTGGCGTTGAGCTTTCGTCTCCTGTGGCGGGCAAAACGGGCTGGTGGACAAAGGTAGACCAAGCCCAAGGTGGACCCACGCTGATGCTTACTCAGACAAAACTTCCGTGGTAGGCCTAGACAGCCTTTTGGATCGCCCCCCTCTCCTCAGAAGCAGGCCATTTCGACGTAACAAGAGCAGATGCCCAGGGTAGCTGGATGGCTCGAGGCCGGGGTAAGGGATGAAATTGTTCGATGGGGAAAAAAAGAGAGCACGATATGTGTGTGACTTATGGTAGGGAGCCGTGCATCTGACGGGGCATGATTAATGGGGCATGATTGACGGGGCACAATTGCCATCAAGGGTCTTCGTGCCCTTCGTATTCTTGTCCTACTGCTATGGTATGCTGCATGCTGAGTAAGAAGAACGATGAAGCTGTCGATCCCGAATTATCTGCTAAAGTTGGGTCACATGACTATGGTAATATAGTCCAATTATCATGATTGGATTTTGGCTTGGCATACCACCAGGAATACTCTCTCCTGTCTAGGATGAATGCTCGCCTTCTAAAATACACGATTCTCCCTATTACTGCTGTGCCGCCCTCTAACTGTATCTCCTTCCCCTCTTTGGTGGCGGTGATCTTGAATCGCTATATCCTCTTCTCCTTTTGGCTGGTGGCGTGATCGAGCGGTCATCCCTTCGAGGTACCGGAGATCTTGAACGACTATCTATTCTGCGACTTCTGGCTGGTGGCGGAGTCATTGAGGGGCTATCTCGTCTGGGGATTCTTCGTGCTGGTGGTGATCTCGTTTCGGAACGACCTCTCCTTCGAGGTGCAGCGCTAATCGATGAAGAATTCCTGCGACGATTGAGTCGTTTTCGAGGGGGAGATCTGGATTGACTGATCGCTCTTCCTCGCTTTCCAGGAGGAGACATAGAATAACTGTCTCTTCGAGTAAATCGCCTGGGCGGGGATGTTGAGTAACTGAGTTCTCGACTGCGTCTTCGGGGAGGCGGGGGCGAGGTAGATTCGCGTCTCATGCTTCGCAGCGGCGGGGTAACGGATCGGGATATGGATCTAGTCACGCTACGACCCCTCTGCTTACCCTTTCCTTTGTCGATACGCGGAGGTGTAGGAGATAATGGACGTCGCTGGTCTAAAGCACGACTCCGAGACCTTGAACGAGATCTTGAGTAAGACGATCCGGTGTAAGAAGAATAGCTGGACACTGAAGTATCGGAATCTGATTCCGATTCTTCCGCGGCAGCTGTGGGTGCTGGAAGAGCTGGCTTAGGCATGTTCTGTAGGTACTCCCGCATTTCTTCCGTAACTGCACCCATACCGATACTTGTAAAGTAGTTGATAGAAAATCTTGTGTTGCGAGGATTGTCATGAGGGAAAAGCCCACTGAAATATGGCCTGAGGACATCGTCCTTGAGACGAGCTTGGAGTTTCGCCATGCCCATCGCCTCAGCTAGATCTTGGAACAGGATCTTGATGAAAATACGACTGCTGGAAGTAGTCTCCTCCTCATTAAGATGTACTACAGACAGTACGTGCCATCCAATTGCATCAGAGCTAATTAGGTGACCAAAGAAGCGAGCGATGTTTCTGAGTCGATTTGTCTCATACCGATGTATGGTATCATAATACTTGGCAAACGATTGCTCAAAGAGATCGGTCCAGAGGCGGTTGATTTTGGCAAACCGCTCCCCAATCAGACCATAGAACTTAGAATATGTTCTTTCTTGAGAGCAGCACTCAATGACCATCGACGGAAGCTCAGGTTCTTGGCCAGCGGGTAGTGTAACTTTCATTAGCTTGTGACAACATTCCTCCGGGTCTATACTCGACATGATCGTCAGATAAATCGTCCGCCGAAGGTTGACAAGGTCGGTATTGCTCTGATCCTTGATCTCTAGCGCCTTCTCCACTTGCGTTTCCTCATCGTCTTCACTATCCTCACTATCGTCATCCTCATCATCCTCATCTCCACTTCCCTCTCCCAAGATCTCGGCCTTCAACTGCCTGTATGCCTCTTCGTTCTCCTCCCAATCGGGATCAAATTTAAAGATGTTCAATCCTTCTTGCACATCAATTTCGTCATCCAAAGCAGTCGTATGGGTGATCTGATCCTCTTCCTCCACGAGGTCTAACTCTTCTTTAATCGCTGGATTGTCCTTGTATTTGTCCTTGCGAACCTGGAACAGAACCTCGATCATATATTGAACTCTCTTGTCGATGTCAGCTTCGTGTAAAATATTACGGAATTGGTCGAAGACTGCAAGAGCAATTGGACCACTCATTTCCTCCAGGTGTTGGCCGACCTCCCTTGTTAGACCAACAGCAATCTCAACACTGTCATCAGTTGGCTTGTTAAGAAGTAGCAAAAGAATTTGCGCGGCAACCACCTCATTTGCAACTTGCTGGTTGCACAAATGCGCAATGAATGTGGTTGCAGAAAGGCAAACAGCTTTGTCGTTTCTCTTGAAGCCTTTCTTGAACTGTGTAATGAGACGCTTGAGCAAAAGCTCACCAACTTGAGGCAACTTCGTATTGACAATAGCAGCCATAGCTGCATATATTGGCGTGAACGGTAAACTGGCCGCTTGTGCTTTCATAATGCTTCTGCAGAAGAGACCACGGCCTCTAATAAGATTTTCGCCAAACAGCTCCGGGACAATATGTTTGATATTAGATACGTTGACCTTGTTGATGAGACCGTTGATGGACTTTTTCAGCGCCTCCCACGCCATCCGCTGATATTCTTTGCTGCTCTTGTCCGTAATTTGAGATTGTAATGCCCGTAGTCGCGCTGGCGGTATATATGTGCCTCCAGATCGCATAGTCAGAAGTTTCTCATACTCCGCCTTAGCTGCAGCCTGCTTCTCATCCTCCGTTCTCACGGTTGCTATTGTGGTATCCCTTCCGCGAGGAGCAAGCCTGCCGACGCTCTTGTGCCCATTTCGGTCATGCCTTGGGGATGTAGGAATCTCCGACCCAGATCCATCCACATGTTGGCCTAGAGACTGTGATTCTTCGACCTCCATCGAGACGTGGGATGGTTTGCGGACGTATGTAGAGTTTGGTTGACCGACTGAGCTCCGATCTTGGCTCTACCGATTGCTTCAGTAATTATGACCCGCCACGGTGCTTCATGTGTCACAGTGGGTTGCGACCACTTGTCTGACGATTTTTCGAATTGTCGTGTTGTTGCTGCTTGTAGAAGGTATCACTGGAGGCAAGGGAATTTTATCAGGAAATGCGCTAAAAATTTAAAGTTTGGCGGAGGGACTCTAATTTCTTGTAAATCTGTCAGCTACCTAAAGAGGAGCTGCAAAATCAACCAAAGTCTTCCAAACTCCAACTCGCATTTCTTCGACGTTCAATTTTTCGGTTCTGTTCCTCACACTCCTTTCAATTTGATTGCAACAATGGTACACGCTATTTAATGCTCCTGCAGGCATGCTCTCGACCTTAGACATCAGCTAATAACTCCAGGTCCTCGACGCCTTAGTTGGTCTAGCGATGCTCGTCGCTGCTTCCGTTGTCTTCTTGTACTATACTATTTGGACTCTTCTTATGGTGAAAGGCTCCCTCCTTGGGCGATTGTATCTGTGCTAACAAGTTTTACTCTAGCCCTTCGTCGATTCTGGACATCCGCTGCAAAACATATTCCCTCCTCGAATCTGGGCCATCCGCATTCCCGTCATTCTCATTCTTTTGGGCTCCGCGGTTGTTGGTTCCTTTCTGAGTGTGGTTATGATTCGAAGCAACCGGAAAAGAGCTGCCAAAGCAAAAGCTGCTGGGAAGAAGAAGGCATAGACATACTGGAGAGGCCGGTAAGGTGGGACGTATATGGAGGGATATTTTCTTTTGGCAAAATCAATATTCAATACGATTTCCATGGCCGCAAGTCACATTTCGGTGTATAAGGGAAAGTATTATGGTCATGTGTGTGGTCACGGTCAGGCGCGATTTGTAAGATTGTGGATGGGAGATCATGGGGAATTTGTTAATACTGCAGCCTGTTCTGTTGCTGAATCATTGAAGGGAAAAATTGTCCGATGCGTGATTTCATAGTCACACTGTATCACAAAATGTACCTGACTACCCACTGTCCATGGGCAATATTGACGGGAGGCAATCCCAGCAAGACGCGGACCACGCGCAGCGAATCATGTAGCTCACAAGGGTCTAATGCTGCCGGTTGCATCGAATGCCCCTCTATGACCTTCATTGAACAACTTGGAACCTCTTGGAACAAAGAGGCCATCCACGACTTCGAAGAAAACAAATCCACCCAAATCATTAAAAAGTAGACTACCTCGAATTCATCAACAAATACAGATCGTTTACTTCCTCCGAACGCTTTGCTCGGCTCTCCTGAATTCTGGCTGTTCAGGAGAGACAGATCACTGCGTCAGCTTGCGACAGTTCGCAGTATCGGAGAGGTTGCACGCAGAACATTTAAATCGCATCTGAGGAATCAGGTCGCTATTTGAATGCCCCCCTCGCTCGATCAGGATCCTGTAAACTCGACAAACAGCGCTCCACAGCCCCGCAAAGCGACTCAAACCCCACCAGCAGGAGTACAGATTCCAACGAAGAACGGACGAAAGAATGGGGCGGCGAAGGACAGCGGTGGTGGTGGAGTCCTGGCAGCGGTGACAAAGAATGCATCCAAAATGTCGTGAGTAATTGTTTCGCTTCTCCGCACAGCGTTGAATTCAAGTAACTGCCTACTAAATCATCATAACTACAGGAACAGCAAAGCATCCGCACTTCCTCCCCGATTCCAGAAGTCACCAGAGATGCAACCAGCGACGCCTACTTCAAATGGGAACCCAGTAACTTCTCCTTTACTGGATGCTTTATCCTCTGCCGCCTCGAACCAATCCGTCTCTCAGAACACAAATGACTGGACAAAGAGTGTTCCTGCTTTTTCTGGCTCGCCGAGCAATCTTATCAATCTTGGTGAATCTCCGCCTACTCTTCCCTCTTCATATGAAGACAGATTGTCCAATTTTGGCTGGAACACGAGAGAGCAACGAGGCAACAGCAACTATACCTCCTCATCTTCTCCGCCAATCACAAGTCGCCGAAGACCTATGAGCTACCATTTGGATGGAAATCATACTCATGGCTCAGAAGATTATCACTCCCAGATTTCGTCCTACGCTGCTCGCCGAAGTTCCATGTACTCGCAATACTCTCGCCATAAAGGACCCCCACTTCCGCCTCCACCACATCAACCCCAAGCTCATTTCTATGGCGCTCCAGATGCGAACCTCCTTCTATCCCCTCCAATGCCTGGCATGACCCCTGGAGAAAATGGATACTTTTGCGGCTTTGATAGCTTGCCAAGACCGTCTCAAGATTCAACAAGGGCTGTTGATAATGTTGTCGTGGCGGGATATGAGGGTGGGCTTGATATCTATGCCGCTAACAGGAGCGCCCTGAATAGAGTTGCTAGAATTGACGGTTTACGGGGCGGGGTTTACAATGCCAAAATTCTGCGTACAAGCTCTCGGAACAAAAACTACATCCCTTTCCCTCTCATCGCGGTTGTCGTACATGGCCCTGTTTGGGAATCAAGTGAAACATCTAGTGGCGAATTCGCCATACCCCCTTCAGAAGCCCCTATGGCACAGAAGGAAGCTTCTCGAGGCTCGCCGCGAATCCCTAGTCCTCCCGTTCACGAACCTGAGAGCTTGATTGAAGACTACATGACGACAGTGGAGATCTATTCCCTCAGTAGCAAGCAGTGCATCACAACGCTTCTTTCCCTTCCGAAAGTTCCTATTACCATTCCAACTACAAGCCCTCTTTTCAGACCACCACCTCCCGTTGGAGCATTGTCCATCCTTGCAGATAATGGCTACATTCTTGTAACTTCTGGAACAACTGGAGAAACGTGGATATTTCGTCAAGAAGATAGTAATAATAAGTTAACAGCGAAATTTACGTGTATTGGCAAAATTTGGACCGCCGTTCAGCAGCTGAGTTCCGACTCACTGGGTCTCAATGGCCTTGTCGATGGTGACTGGCATCACGCTGACCCGACCCCAACTCGTCCGCAATGCAAATCTTCGATATTGTCTTTAAATAGAAGATGGCTTGCGTACTGCCCATCCAATCCATCATCACAACTCTCTCTTCGCGCCGCAGTCCCTGGTATCTCACACACTGCAAAGGTTCCAGGCCTCAACGGGCAAGCACCCCCTCAGCTGCCACCAGTGAATTGTGGGGTGGACACACCGGGAGGAGAGAGTATGATGAAGCAGCTTGCACAGGCAGCGACGCAGGAAATCGTCAAGGGAGCCGCATACATTGGAAAACAAGGCGTGCAAGCCTGGAATAATTACTGGAACAAGCACTCATCCGGGCAGGTTCCTAGTGGGAATACATTGTATCAGACGCACACAAACATTGCCCACCAATTTCCGCCGACCCATGGATTACCAAGCCAACCAGCCTCAACTTCCAGAGACCCAGGACTGATTTCGATCCTTGACCTGGATCATCTTTCACAACATTCTTCTTTTACCGGATCACCGCATCCTATTGCTACCTTTAAGGTCCCACATGGATGTAGCTTCCTGTCATTCGCACCTAGCGGTTTAGCTTTGTTCACTGCGAGCAGTAAGGGAGACGTGCAGTTTGTCTGGGATCTAATGCGTGTGCAGTTTTCAAGGTCATCCTTTCTGAAAGGTGGTTCACAAAGTACTGATATCCAGGGCCCTCATGTACGGCAGATTGCAAGTTTCTCACGAATGACAATTGCCAAAATTGTTGATGTTGTATGGACTTCGCCACACGGCGAGCGTGCTGCAATGGTAACTGAACCTGGCACAGTCCATATCCTAGATCTTCCGGCTAGTGCCTTTACGTGGCCACCACCTCGACGAAGATTGCATAGCCAGAACCCAGACAATAAATCTACTCCCACCACACTATCAGCAGCAGGGGTTGCTTCCAATGCTGTCAATTCCTTGTGGACTGCTGCTAGACCATTAGTGAGCCGTAGGCGCCGTAGCACTACGGGTGTCTCGGGGATAACGGCAGCGAGCGTGACATCTCAAGCCGGGCACGGAACTCAAGCTCTAGCTACTGGAATTAGTAGGTCTGTTGGTGCTGCAACTGGAAGAATGAATGAGATGCGGAAATCCGTGGGAACAAAGCTGCATATCCCCCGCAATGCTGGAACACCGAGTAGAGCCTGTATTAGACTTCTCACTGGTAAACGAAGCGATTCAGTATCTGTCGTCGGAGGTGGCATTGTCGGCTTCTATACTGTTAAAAGCAGAAGAGCCGATCGTCCTGCTGATAAACAGAAAGCATCAAAAGGAGCAAAATACGTCGAATATCGGCTTCCATCGCTCCCTGACTTCAAGATCACTTCGGAGATCACCCGCGACTTAAACCAAGCTGGTGATCTAGAGCTGACCGAGAGAGACATGGAAGCCTTACGTCCGAAATCTAGACAGCTGTACTCACAAGCAGCTCAGCCCCGTGGCACGGAGTCATCGATCCCTCAAGCAGAAATTGAGTCTAATGCGCCATACCAACCTTTCCATACCGATCGCCGAGTCGGCCTGCGTATTTATTCTCACGAACATCCTCTACCTCCATCACCACCTGTTTCTGCCCTTTTGTCGCCACTTCAAATTGGCAATGACAACAATTCAACGTCACCGACAAAATCGGATACTCCTTGGGCCTTCGGTGGGCCAATCAAAAGCATAAAACTTGAGGTTGGTCCGCCACAGAACCTTGAGGACTCGTTCAATGTGCCGTCTGACCATAGGGCCCTTCCTTCTTCGGCGATTGAGCGCGTGATGCGCGTTACAGATGCCAATGAGGACTTGGAGCAGATCGTGATTACCACGAGAATACGCAAGAATGCTCGTGCTGGCATCGAAAATTCAGGTGATGTAGACGAAGAAGGGTTTTTTGAGGATGATTGCGAAGTCCTTGATTTCGCCAGCCAGCGGGTCTAGCGCAATTTTAATTCTATGAAGTGCAAATATGCTCTCAACTCATATTACTTCTTTACAAATGGCATTGGATTATAGAGGACTGGAGGCTTGGTGCATTATCGTGGTGTTTGTCGCTGTTTATATAGTCGGGTTGAGCTTGACTAAGTCTCAAGCATTGATATTTGGACTACGCCGTCGTTTTGGTTTTAGAAATAACAAGGACGGCATAGGCGGGTCGATGTGATTGAGATACCAGGGATGAGAATTACATTTGATAGTGAAAGAGAAGTTTGCACATATTCAAAGCACAATCTTATTCTCTAGAAAGTGATATTCTATCAAAGTTTGATTGAACGGTTACATTTAATATCACTTGTAAAACAAGTGTCACACACCTAAATATACGATCTCTGTCTACTTATATGCTCAAGTCAGAACTCTACTAAGTCATCTCTCCTTCTAGAATGATTCCAAGCTCTGTCTCGCCTCACTTCCTCCCAGTCCACTGCCTCAACCTCCTCTTCTCTCTCTCCATCTCCTCCTTCGTCTGTTCCCTAATCACCATCTCCTTCACCTTAAACCCATTAGCAAATCTCCAACCATCGTATCTAGAAGCACCTAGCAACGGGTTAAGGTTTAACATTTCTTCCATCGTGTAGTTATCTGTTGTTTTTCGTATTTGCGTTGCTCAACACGGAGGGGACTGGGATTGCCGGGTCATGTTGCTTTTGGTGGCATTTCGATTTCGGGGTTGGTGTTATTGGGGTTTTTGGTGTGCTCCTGGTGTTGAGGGTGTAGCGGAGGAAGTGGTGGTTGTGAGGTGCTGGGGGTTGTTCGTTGGATGGATGTGGATGTCGAGCTGTTGGAGCTGGTGAAGGATAAGGTGGATTGATATATTTTTGCTTTGGACAATGTTGATGATACTAGATGCGGGTGATGTTATATCAGGATAGCAGTGGCTTTTAACGATGTGATTCATGAAGAGTTTGCGAGTATAAAGTTTGAAATGAAAAAGAGGATGAGAGATATTGAGCTAACCATTTGTAGGATTGATTTGATTTTGAACTGAAAGTTTTCGGTACTGCCCTTTTCATCCAAGATGATTCGAATTGAGGTTGAGAGTGACTCGAACTCAACCAATATATGAAAAATGAGAAACACTCTCGTCATTATCCTTTCGTCTATACTCTGTTTATAAGTTTCCGTATTGAAATTGATGGAAATACAACCGAGTGACTTCTAATTGCTAATCGCTTTCTTCTTTTCGACCTTTGGCTTCGCCTTTTGATCGCTGAAATCACCAGGTAAGTCCGAGCTGAATTTCGGCAAGAATTTTCCGACTCTTTGCTGATACTCTTTGTATTCTGGGTATTTGCCAGCCGTGATGAGCTCCGTGAACCACGTGCTTGCTTGGAAGAGAAAAAGGTATCCAATTGCGCCAACAAAGGTCCAGTTATAGAGAACTTCAGATGACCAGCATCCCCACTGGTAGAGTATAACCCAGATGGCCTGCTCTGCTGCAAAGTTAGGGTGTCTGCTCCATGACCAAAGCCCAGTAACGACAAAGCCACGGTCAAGATCCTCTTGCTCGAATTTGTGGGGAACTTTCGCTGTCTTCTGGTAGGATTTCTTGGCATTCTGATAATCTGATATAATGTTAGTGATGATATTTTTAATGGGGACAATCATTACCCCATTGCTGCTGGTCTGCAAAGAACTCGAGCAGAACTAAGGCCATAAGGACTCTCGCAAATATTATATCTGAGGTTTCCATCTTCTCGCCGAGTCTCGCGGCTAGGAGCATAACGTATGTTGGTGTCGATATCAGGAAGAGAAGGACACTTTGCGCCAAGGAGATGAAGGCCACATTGAATACGAAGAAAAGCGCCCCAGGAATCTTCTCTTTCAGAACGTCCCTGTAAACTTTAGCTGATAGAATATGAAGAGTTTGCAGAATTCCCTACCATCGATAGTCCTCTGAGCCTATGCTATATCCTCCTTTTCGCCAATAGTTGAAGGTCAAACGTAACTATATAGCAATTAGAATATACGCCAATCTTTTTGAGAAGAACTTACACTCCACACAGTACTGAATGCGAGTAGATTATCTAGTCGCTGTGTTGGCAGGCCAGTTAAATGAGCATACAGCACAAAATGCGCATTGTAAACAGTGGGCAAAATGCTCCAACACCTATCCACCTGCGAATAGTTCCTGTTGATCTCTGAAACGATCAAAAACAATGGTGCGAGGAAAAGCGAACAGGCAAATGCGGAAATCAAAGGGTTTGTGGCAAGATAGATATTCTGCAGCTCCGTAGGGTTGTTGTAGGACTGTAGGATCTGTTGCGGAAGGTCGTAGAGCTGATCGACATACGGGAGGACGGTATTTGAGAAGTCTGAGCAGCCAGAGAGAGATTTCACCACTGGTAAAGCCATGTTGAGGAAGACCGAGCAGGTCAGTCGGCGACTTGAGATGATTGAGCCTTCGTTTGTATTGCAGGACACTGCCGTTCTTATATCGGAAGCTATTATGATGTAGAAGTAAAAAGAACAGTAAAAATGAAAGTGAGGGTGAAAGTAATGACGATGCTCATGGTGGATCATACAGGGATAAATGTTTCGCAGCAACCCCTTGTCTCGGAAGATTCACAGTGCTACCTAGCCTAGCACTCGAGTTTACCGGTCAACCGATAATGGTCCTCACCTGATAATATGCCCTATAAGCCCGCTCAAAATTACAGGGTGTTATAGGGCAGTGACCACTAAAAATTTAGGATTATCGGCTGTGGACCACTATCGATGGACCACTATCGGTGGACCGGTGGACCGGTGGACTTCTATCTAGTAAGCTTATAAGCTAGGTAGGAAGGACAGCGCAGCGCAGCGCATGGCGCATTTTCGGGGTATCATTTTCACGCTCCGATTTTATTTATTTTGCATGGCAACGACGAGGCACAAAACACTTCTTCACGCGCCTTCGGTCTTCAAGATCTATATTTCGGTAAAGTAACGAGTATCAAGACGCGCCGAGTTGGCCGTTGATGCTGCGGCATACTTTGTTGACCATTTGGAGACGCTCTTAGAGACAGCACCCTTTTAGCAGCATTTGACGTCCCGTGATTCTGTAAACATGCCAGGAAAGATTCTTTGCGTGGCCGAGAAACCTTCTATCTCGAAGGCTGTAGCAGGCCATCTTTCTGGAGGCGGCTTTGGAACCGTAAGTGTAAGTTCCTTAGCTTCGCACGCTCTGAACTGAATCTCTCTTTCAGTCAGCTACAGGTAATACTTACATCAAAAACTATACTTTTGACTTCGACTTCGGACAGCCTTGGGGACGCTGCAATGTTGTTATGACTTGTGTTTCCGGTCATTTGACTGGTGTTAATTTTGATGCGCAATACAAAGATTGGAATTATCCACCTCCTGAGACTCTTTTCGACGCTCCTGTTCATGTTACGGTTGATGAGGTTTGTGACCTACAAGAGCTTGGTATTAGGCTTTCTCTTACAGGGCCACTAGGACAAAAGGGCTATTGCTACGAACATCACAAACCAAGCCAGAGGTGCCAAAGCTCTTTTTATCTGGACAGATTGTGATAGAGAGGGGGAACATATTGGTAGCGAAATAAGGGCCGAAGCGCTGAAAGGCAATAATAGATTGCAGGTGAAGCGTGCAAGATTCAGCAATATCGAGAGAGCGTAAGTCTCCAAAACTTCAGACAGTAAACCATTGCTGACTTATTAAGGCATATCCTACAAGCTGCCAGGAATCCTATCGACTTAGATGACCGCCAGGTTGACGCAGTAGCTGCACGGATTGAGCTGGATTTGAGGATTGGCTATGCCTTCACTAGATTTCAAACAACCACTCTTCGAACTTTAGGAGGGCCATTGGCTGATGCCATGATCAGCTACGGTAAGTCCCTCATTCTTCTATGCTCACCTTCTCGTCCTAATTGCGATAGGGTCGTGTCAATTCCCAACGCTGGGGTTTGTGGTCGACCGTTATTTCAGGGTGAAGAACTTTGTCCCTGAGCCTTTCTGGCGTATCCAGGTCACTCAGAACCGAGAAAATATCGATGTCGTGTTTCACTGGAGACGGAACCGCCTGTTTGACCGTGCAGTTGTTACAATCCTTTTCGAGCGATGCATTGCTGCTAAATTGGCCAAAGTTACCAAAGTCCAAGAAAAGCCGACCAAGAAATGGAAGCCGTTGCCATTAACAACGGTGGAATTACAGAAGGCAGCTACTAGATTTTTGCGTATGAACAGTCAGCAAGCCATGACGGTTGCGGAAAGTTTATATAATAAGGGGTTTATCAGCTATCCTAGAACAGAGACAGATCGCTTCGATAAGGGTATGAATCTCCGAGCTTTGGTAGAGAAGCAGACTCCTGACAATCGTTGGAGGCCATTCGCCCAGAATCTTGTCAATGGCGCTTTTAAGCAGCCTCGAGAAGGAAGGAATGATGATAAAGCCCATCCACCCATTCATCCAGTAGCATACTGCGCACCAGGAGGGCTGAGCAATGAGGAGGGTCGGATTTACGAATTTGTTACGCGTCGATTCCTTGCTTGTTGTTCAGATGATGCCAAAGGGCAAGCAACAGATGTTGAGCTTGATTATGGAGGCGAATGTTTTCATGCCCACGGGCTCATCATCCTGGAGCGCAACTACCTCGATGTGTATCCTTACGATCACTGGACCAACAGTACGATATTGCCAAAATTCACACTCGGGGAGGAGTTTGAGCCTACAGAAGCCATGATGACTGATGGTCAAACTTCCGCCCCAGGTTATCTCACCGAACCCGATCTAATTGCCTTGATGGATGCTAATGGCATAGGCACTGACGCTACAATGGCGGAACATATTACCAAAATTAAAGAGCGGAATTATGTCTTCACCCGACCTAGGGCTGGCGGAGGGGATGAAAATCAGGGTGACGACCCACCAGCTGCAGCACGGGGAGGACATAGAGGTAGAGGAGGTCGAAGAGGTCGAGGAGGGAGGGAAGGAGCGGCCAGCAATGGGGGAGGAGTAGAAGAATTTATACCTTCGACGTTAGGTGTAGCACTTGTGGATGGTTATGACAGGATGGAATTCGAGACAAGTCTCAGCAAACCATTTCTGCGAAAAGAAATGGAGTTGAGGATGAAAGCAATTTGCGAAGGAAGAACGACACGTGCCGTCGTGATGCGAGATAGCCTCAGGCAATACAAGGGAGTGTTCTTGGAGTCCAAGGAGAGATCAACAGTGCTGAAAGCTGTAAGTTACATCGCTCTTCAAGTGTTCTTGGATGATGCTAATACTATATATTGTAGTCTTGCAGGAGATATATTCTGAACGGTGGGGCAGCATGATACCCATTTGCTTTTAATGCATAATCACGTTGGTGGCGCTTTGCATGGCAGGCTGCTTTTGGAGCTTTAGGGACAATCACGAATATCCAAATAAATTTCAAGAGACCGTAAAGACTCCAATCTCAATCGTCATGAATTGGTAAGTCCTTCATTCCATCCACTTCCTTGAACTCTCCGATAGTCGGAAGCCGTCGGTGAAGGTCATCTGGGCACCATCTCTGGCTTTCTCAAACATCTCACTATCGCCGGGAAAGATCGGGGAAGCGGTTAATATTTTGACGTTAGTTTTCCGTTCTATCCATGAGACGAGGAGGTTGTGCATCAAGGCGGGCAACTTCATATCTACACACTCAAAAACGTGGGGTAGTGCTTTGGGTGTCGGTCGCACGAAGTATGATGTGGACAAGAGGACCTGGAAGATTCTACCACCATGTTGATTAGGCTGGTCTGCTGATCCCAATTGCGTGCCTAGTTCGAGCGAATAGTGTTCCATTGAAGCAGTTCGGAGGTACAACGTGGGATTTTTAACTTCGCCAGTTTAGCGATCGGGCACTGAATTTACTCGACGAAGCACGAATAGGACAGAAGACCCGTCAGGTGCGCATACTCTCGTAATAATGCCCTTTTCAAAAATGACAGAGAGGTGAATGCTGAAGTGAATGAAACGTGGGAGACTGTTGAATCGTGTCAGGGACGGCCGATGCTGATGCTGATGCTGATACCCAGCAGCAAGGTCAGCCCGTCAGCACATGAGACAAGGTTTTGAGTGATTTCATACGGGAATCTTTGGGGGCCCGACAGAGACTGGGAGTTGGCGGTATCCCTGTAGCTCGGTACCCATCCAAGTTTCCGTGGTCCCGTCGCATTACACTAGCGTGTTGCCTTGCTACCTTCTGGCCGACCATCTCACTCCCTGGCACGCAACAACAACAACAGATACAGATTACGGAATTACAGATTGGATCACTCGCACCGCCGTCGCTTCGCGCACCTCTAAAGCTCGACCATTTCTCCCAGAATCTCGCTCAGTTGCAGCAGGGAAACTTCTCGACTGCTTCATAGGACTTCCAGGTACAACATTGCCAGCATCGCTCTTGCCTTCCATCCTCGCCCAGTTTCATCCCTTGCCCGATAGCATTTCGTCCCAGCTTATCAACTATTTCAAGGCACGATCAACAGCTGCTTTGTGCATCTTTATCGCGTCTTCAAAGAAAATCGCCACGTTTCTATCGCAAGTCGAAGTGAGTCAGCCTGTCAGAGTCACTAGAATTTACTGTGCTTCCTTAGTACAATTACTGATGCTGTGGCGCGTTATAGAGAAACGTTCGTTACCATCCTCCTACGAAATGGCTGCCATGGCATCATCTGCTCGCGATATCCCAAAGGCCTGTGGCCGAGACAGCTTTGCTGCTGTAGCGGCCAGGAGTGTCCCTGCTCCGAGAGCGCATCCTCTTCCCACCCCACCGAATTCTATATCTCCTTCTCTACCTCCTCATGGCCTGAAGCCCTATGGGACACGTTCGGCTACCGCTCAGCTTGCCCTGGACCATGTCGAATCCGACCTGGACCTTCATGATGGCTCGGATGCTGGAAGTCAGGGCGCTATTACTGAGAAGGAGCATGATATTGGTTCACCCGGATATGATGCAGCTGGAAATATTACGCCAAATTTACTAGCTAAGCACCATCTGCCAGAGATTCTTCTGGCGCATGGACCTTTGGCCATCCGCTACATCATGGGCTATCTCACTACCTCTGTCCCTGGCTTCTCTGGGATCCCGCCCGCAAAGGCTAGAAGATTAGTAGTAGGTGCCCTCGAAGGTCGTGGAAGTGGCGGGGAAATGGGAGGTATAAATGGCGATGTTAAGTTTGAGAAGGTTGGATGGGGGCGCTGGAATGCGAGATTGAAGGGCCATCCAACTCGTGCCAACGCTGATCCTCGGCACTCACCTCCTCCAAGCATCCCTTCTTCCTTTGTTATCGGGATGCCAATAGAAAAGTCTGGCGGGTCTGGCAACTCTCGAAATCGACTAAACGCGCCCGGTTCCAGCTGGGCTGGTGATTCGGCGGTCTTTTCTCTCGACGATGATACGGACATGATGTTTGAGAATGAGGCAGACAAGATGTCTCTAGATGGCGATGCATCTTGCTCATCCTCAGAGGCACCGCCGGAGGATGAGATTATGGCCGATGACCCAAACGATATCACGGACGATGAAGACTGGAAAACAGTTGGTGCAGCGGCCTTACGTGCAGCCTCCTACTCCGCCTCTGGTCCCGGAAGAAGCCTAATTACTTCTCATGTATATAATGGGAGATCCTACAGCGGTGGTGGGCCATCCCTTTCCGCACTGGCGAAATCGGTGCCTTCGCGGACTGCACAACAACCTAATAATTTTGATTTATCAGCCTTCGGCACTTCCGATTCTCAAGAACGGGAGGCTATTGAAGCACTTTTACGACTCGGTTCTGTATAATAATTTTGGCGGCGTTATTGGGATGGGAGCATTGGGTGGAATGGAGCGTTCAGCGTCACGATCTGCCGGCGAGCATTGATCGATTTGTTTTCTAGCACGCTTTTTATCATGATCCGGAGGACATTATTGGTTTGGTCAGTCACTTCATGACACAGATGGAGCGATTGACATGGCGTATTTGTTTCGGTTTATCCAGGACGGTGACCTTTTGAGCCTGTGCTAAAGTCTCGTGCGCTCGGTCCTGTCATTATTTTACACATTATCTTTTCGACTTTCAACAGCATTTACTCCACTTACCCTTTTCTGGGACGACTCGATTGTGCGTCTTCAACAGCTATCATCGAGAGGGATAGGACGGCCTCTACTACCAGGACTTGTCTTTGTTACGTTTCGCAGCTTTATTGCACATATGTACTTATAATTATTTTGGGGTGGATGAAGGGAGGGAGCGTTAAGAGGCTTTGGGACGAAAGCAGGAGATGTTGGAGTCACAGTGGCGACACCAGACGAAGGTATGGTTTTTGAGATGGATCAACTAGCTGAGCAGGCTTGTTTTTGAGGGCTTCATTGCTACTTGAAATTCGAAATGCAAGGTCCGGGTTTGATTCTCCATTCTTGCATCTAATGTACGTGACGGTGTTCTAATGGCATTGAAAACGCCGCTGCTTTACTGGCCCTGCAATGACTCCGCTTTGGCTTTGAAATCGCCTCAACACGCACGTGACATTTCCCCATGCATTTACAATAACGCCGAATAGTAGGTTACCCAAACAGGATACCTCACTAAACGTGTTAGGTACCTAACCGAAGGGATTGCGTCCATGATCGAATTCGTACTGGCAACTTGGTACAGGTTAGCTTCTCGAACTAATTATCAGGGTAAGTTGAGACTTACAACCGAGCGAGAGCCTCATCATTTTGGACAGGAGCCACAGCGGTCACCTCCATTCTCATCTCACGTTGTATAATCTTTTCCCCCGCATCCGCAATTTCACCACCATGCCGGATGGCCTGATGAATTTGGAAACACTTCATCTGACCCGCATCGATAAATTTCTGAGCCGTTGCATGCAACTCCATCAGTCTAACTGGAACCAGATAAACAGGCTGAACAAGACTGATACCCGTTTTATCCTCCTCACTATGCAAAACAATGATTTATTTGTCCAATCTAGTGAAGTCCCTTCCTCTTTGGAGAAAAGACTTGAAGAACGTCTCCCGAGTGAGTACCAACATCTTGCAACCTTGCTGGAGGCTCTGACGCTAGAATCCATCCGAGAAATGGCTCTTATGGAATACTTGATCAGCGCTGAAGTTAACAAAGGTTCCCGTTGCCCTGCCGTGGAAGGTTAATGGATCATAAACTCCTAATGCTAACTTCCTGGACTCTCGACATGCATGCAAGATTGCTAGGGCGGGCGTGGTGGTGTGGACTTTTGAGAAGACAGTCATTGAATGGGCGGCGGAGACTTCGATGACTTGGGGCTGGTAGCAGGTGAATTTCCAGATTTTCTCGCGGATTTCCAGGGGAAACTTCATGAAATGGGGGAAGGGTTCGACGTAAGGTTTACCGGCTATTTGCCAGAGACTGTCCGCGGCGACTTGATTGCGTTGTTTAGTTTCGGCGGCCGGAGCGGGGTTGGCTTTAAGCAGGCTAAAGGTGGCCATTGTTGCGATATACCCTTGACTGGTGTTGATACTGTTGAGCGCTGAGTTGAAAAGCTGCGACCTTTGGAGGAATTTGGAGTTTGTTGATATTGGCTCACTCGTTGGACCACAAGCGGTAGTATTTTTATATCCAGGCAGCTATCTCGAAACGCTAACCGCGTTGTATTTCTGGTGAATATCTGTACGGATTATCCTAGAATGTGGTGTGTTTTGAGAGTAGGAGAGATTTTGAGGATCATTTAACTAGGCTAATCAAGGGAATTTGAGCCTCTTGTCTGGATTTGCAGACATGAGGCATCTTACCCAGAGGTAGTCTGCTGGCCCCAACAAATATGTAGCAGAGATGTCGGTTTTGAGACTATGTACGGGAAGTCGCAGAATATTTGAAGGAACATTGACATAAGAATTGCAATAGGGAGATCATATATCCTGTCGTGCGAGCAGGACTGCATTTATTTGCCTAAGAGTGCTTGATGCTGATGATATACAGGAATAACTAGGCGTGACTTTTGCTGCAAGGCACTGTACTCTCACTGGAGCCAAGATCATCTAACACTCTACTAATACTATCCAGAAAGCCATGCAGAGGTTGTATTAGCATGAGCTGAAATGCTTATCCTTACTATATACTATGCGAAGCATGCAGCTAATAGACTCTTTTATTCAGAGACCGCCTCTATGAAAGTCTCTCTGCGAGAGAAACTCCGTACCATGCTGTAGCAAGATATCCTGCCAGATTGAGTAGCGAAGAGATGCCGTGTATTCTACCAAATGCCTTATTCAACTTTTGCATCTCCTTGGAGTGGGGGGCTGGGTCGTAGCTCTTCTTGCCGTCACGAGTTTCTACATTACATTTGTCAGAAGGGCTCGGCTTTAAATTCAAAAGGGGAAATTACCTTGATGCTTCCTCTCAACCATAATCTTCGTAGTCGCGGGACCGATAAAGGCAAGGTTCGCTAAACTCGTGATAAAGATCGTTGCAATAGGTACTAAAACGCTCCACCTATTGACTTCCGCCAACGTGCCCTTGAGTCCTGAAGGTGAGCCAAGTAAAAGTGATCCCGGGTAAGTCAACGCGAGGACGACCGGTAGGGCAGTTTGGATGCTGAAGTAGATTGGGAAGATCTTCTGTTGAAGTTGAGAGAATTGGGGGCGTGTAAGGGTTTTGTAAGCTATGACCCCGCCGACGAAGGACTGTAGAAGTGTCAATTGTGTCAATATGGCTACTTTGGTGAACACATTTGGAGCTCACCTGAAAAAACTGAGTGCCAAGGAGAGTACCATATCTATATTGTGTCAGATGCGTGAAATCAGCTCGTACGTAGCACATACGTAATGATATGGTATGGCCCGGCGGTTTTCAGGATTGATAGGTCAGGCATTTTGAAGTACGGATGAGCAGAGATAAGGGAACAGTCGCCAATATAAATGAAATTTAAAAATTCTTGAGATTCTTGTAACCTTCAAATACAAAACTGACTCTCGTGCGATGGAACGATGACGCCGGCGTTGGACGAAGACCTGCAAGGGTCAGGGCCTCGGCTACACACGTGATAAGTACTACTAGTGGCACGTGACTTCGTGTTTTAGGTGCCTAGTTTGTTCCCAAAACGCGTCTTCTTCAGGTGTGGCATCAAACAAATACACTCAACGACAGAGATCAGCATGGCCGATAAGCAAGCTACTATCTACATTGTAGATCTGGGTGCCTCCACTGGCGAGTGCCATAATGGAAGGGTGGAAAGCGATCTCGACTATGGCATGCGATATGTCTGGGACAAACTTGCTGAGACAATGGCAGCTAATAGGACGACATTCAATATTAGCGTTATAGGATTCCGGACAGATGATACGAAGAATGATCTGGCGGCTGAGGATGAATATGGGAATATCTCTGTTCTCAAACCTCTTGGTCCTATGCATATGTCCCACCTTAAGAATCTCCAGGAGCAGATTAAGGCTAACAAAACAAATGAAGGAGATGCAGTATCCGCCATTGTCGTTGCGATTGATTCCATTGACAAGTTCACCACATTGAAGTCAGGGAAGCCCGGGAAATATGGACGGACAATTGTTCTAGTCACAGACGGCCAAGGGCTTATTAGTGACGAGGACATTGATCCCATTGCACAAAAGATAAACGAATCCGGCATAGAACTCAAAGTGGTGTAAGTGCACGGAATTTGTAGTGGTGGGTTGGTCTCACTGACCGTCTCTTAGGGGGGTTGATTTCGACGATTTGGATTTCGGATTCAAAGAAGAAGACAAGTCTTCTGAAAAGGTTTGATCGACCCGCTTTATCATCATCATGGCTCACACATCTTTAGAAACGAAACGAAAAGATCTTGAAAGATTTGACAGACAAGTGTTCAAACAACCTCTTTGCGACTGCAGCCGAAGCCATTTCTCAACTCTCAATCCCCAAAGTGAAATCCATAACCAGGTTTCTTGCAACTTACAAAGGCAAACTTACACTTGGTGACCTCAACAAATGTCCGGAAACTGCTATGGCCATTGACATCGAACGCTATTCCAAAACCAAGGCACAAAAGCCTATCTCTGCTAGTAACTTCGTTACTCGATCCGCTCCCAACGATGCTTCCAGCCAACTTTCATCAGCTACAATTCAGGGCGACGTTGAGATGTCAGATGCGCCTCTATCGGGTGATTTCGCTGCAGTCAAGACTCAAAGAGAATACAAAATCAATGACCAGTCCGGAGGAAAGACACTAGTGGACCATGAAGAGTTAGCCAAAGGCTACGAGTATGGCAGGACTGCTGTGCCTTTCACCGAATCCGATGAGAACATCACCAAATTAAACCTTCCTGCAAGCTTCGAAATCATTGGTTTCATTCCCAATGATAAGGTATGCAAGAACGAATTCCCTGAAAGCAATCCACTAATATCGATTTAGTACGAAAGATTCCTCAATATGGGAGAGAGTTGTATCACTGTCGCTTCGAAGGCGAATGACAAAGCTTCAATAGCCCTATCATCTCTTGTACACGCCCTCTTTGAACTGGAGTCCTATGCTGTTGCTAGAATGATTCTCAAGGAAGGAAAGGATCCCCAGATCTTGCTTCTTGCCCCCTTAATTGAGCCGGACGTGGAAGCTCTTATTGACGTTCAGCTTCCATTCGCCGAAGATCTCCGTGTTTACAGATTTCCGCCTCTGGACAGGGTTATCACAACATCTGGAACCACCCTCACCAAGCATAGGAATCTTCCCACAGAAGATTTAACCGACGCTATGAGTGATTACGTTGATAGTATGGATTTGTCAACTTTCGGAAGAGATGATGAGAAGTATGACCTACTAACCCAACTCGAGTACCATGTTTCTAATACGCGGCAGTCAACCAACAGAATACATGCCAATCGAAGAAACCTACTCCCCATTATACCACCGCATCAACCAAGCAATCAAGCAGCGTGCAGTCCTACCCAATGATCCAATAAGAAAACCCGCAGAAATCCTGGTGAAATACTCAAATCCTCCCCCAGATCTAGTCTCCGCCTCTGCCTCTCAACTAAATAAACTCATCAAAGCCGCCGAAGTCAAGAAAGGTATCTTCCACCTCCCTTCTAAACCTAACTTGCTAATTCCAATCCTCTACAGTACCACCCAAAGTCAAAGGCAAACGCGCCCGCAAAGAAATTAACCCCATATCTAACCTCAACATCGAAGCTCTCCTCACCGCACGAAAGCGACAAAGAATCAGCGCCGACAACGCCATCCCCGAATTCATCCAATCCCTTCAAGACGGTAGACCAATCCCTGACGTAGTCTCCCAAATGAAAGTCATCATCCGCGATAGTATCAAGTCCAGTTTCGGGGCTAACCGTGTTGAGATATCCTTGAGTTATATCCGGGTGTTGAGGGAACAGATGTTAGAATTAGAGGAGCCGAGAATTTATAATGATTTCATTAGGGAGTTGAAGGGGCAGTTATTGAATCCAGGGAAACTGGGGAATGATAGGAGGGAGGTTATGCTCGGGATTAGGAGGCAGAAGTTGGGGTTAATTGATGAGAAGACCGATGATGGGTCGGATGTTACGGAGAAGGAGGCAGCTGAGGTTGGTGATGCCCTGGTCTGCCTGGATGCGCTGTGCTAATTGGTTATCCAGTTTTATTCCCTGGGTGCAGATCTACCAAATCGTAGCGAGGAGAACTAGAGGTAAGGTTACTTAGTTGTAGAAATCTTTGGGCGCAGGCTGGGACAGTATTACGGAAATTCTTTGGTCGATACCATTGCAAAAGTTTTTGCGAGTTATTTGTCTACGGATCTGGTTATTCTGTTCTACTTAGAATCAGACGTGTAACTCCAGTGCTGCTGTTTAGTTTATATGTGCAGCGTAGGTCTAGGAAAGCCTGGGTGAGCCTAATTGTGTCAGGAATTGAAGCTTCAATCATATGTTAAGCGTCTATTTTAATACGTTCTATTGAGAACTAATTCAACACCAACTTTGATTGCACATGCATATCTGAGCAATATCAGATGAGCCATGCCAAAAAGCAAGATAGTAACCCTCTCGAGTAAGCCCTGTTCTAGTTGTTCGCACTGATAATGCCGAATTCATACATGTTGCAAGACTGTACCGCCCTATGCACTCCATAAATCAAACGCCAGCCACCCCTTATTCGTCCGAAAATTTTACTTCTTCTTTCCCCTAGCGTTAACCTCACCCTTCTCTCCAATCTTCAATTTCTTTCGGCAGTCAGGACAGTACCATTTTGTCGTTCGAGGCGGGACCTCCTGAAGACCAACACACTCCAAATGGAACCACTCCGTCTCGCACTTCTCGCTCGGGTTAGCGACACAAAAATCTACGGAAGTGGGACTAACACATACCTTGCCATTTTCGCAGCCAATCATTGTTCCGAAGCTTACGCGATTACACAAGCAGTACCGTGGCTCCTCAGGATCGATGAGTTTGCCTTCATCATCATACTCCTCGTAGACTTCTTGAGCCGCACTACCCTCCCGGCCATCCTTCTTTTCTTTCTTGGCCCCGGCCTTCTTGTGTGTGGCAGCTCTTCTCTTGCCGACACTGACTGCAGTGGAACCTTCGCTGCCCGCTGTGACTACACCAGGAGCTGGACGCTTGGCGCGTTTGTTCGTCTGGCGAGGCTCAGGAGCAGGCGTATTACGTGCTGTACTTGTGCGACGTGGGCGATCAATGGTGGCCGTAGCTGTTGGGAAGGTAGGCTCAAGACTTGCGGCTTTACTACGAGATGAGCCCGGTCGTTTAAGCGGGAGGTCGTCAGAAGTCGAGCTTGGATCCTTAGCCGCGACTGATGATCTTCGAGGACGAGTGTTGATTGGCTTCTCGATATTCTCGCCCTCCTTCTTTCCTTCTTTCTTGCTTTCTTTTTTACCCTTCTTCCCAGGTGGAAGAATTGGTGTTGAGGCTGTCTTTGGAGATGACTCTGCTACATCTTTCGTTATGTGCTCAGATTGAGGAAGTGCTGCGCTTTCCGATGTCGTGGATTGCGCTGATTCTACAGCCGGGGTTTCCAAGGAGGACGATGGCGTGGTTTGCTTTGTTTCTTTGGAAGCAAGAGTATGAGGCGGAGGGATAGGAGTTTCAGTTTTAGATCTCTTGAGCTGTGGTCTTTCGGACTTCTCAGGCTTGACAGTCACTGAATCGCCGTCGGCGACCTTATCGATTATCAAGATATCGGCGTTTGATTCTCTCTTGCGCTTTCGGGCTGTTGGCTTGCTCGGTGACTTTTCGACAGTCTTCTTCTCGATTTTCTTCTCAGCGTTCTTGTCGTCTTGGGATTTGCTGAATAGAGTAGGGAGTCCCTTAAATTTCTGATTGATGCTGCCAATAGATTCGCTCATAGGATCGTTTGCTGCTGCTGCCTTAGCAAGCTCCTTTTGTTGAATTTCTCTCTTCAGCTTTTTAGCTTCATTCAGCCGCATACCCTTATTGACAGGTGCTGATACCTGATCCATTCTCACTGCCTCGACACTAATTGCACCCTCTGCCGAAACAGTTTGGCCCAAAAGTTGAGGAGGAGTTTCCCCAATCATGGGAACGCCAGTCGCCTCGGCTTTGGCTTTGGCGGCGCGGTATGCCTCAATTCCACGGTTACGTTCTTTCAATTCTCGTGCTATCATAGTATCACTTGGACTCCATACCGCATTCTTTTTCATTCTCTTCCTCAGCGTTCCGAGCTCCCAAGGAGTCAACTGAAGCCATGGGAGATCAGCGCTTCCTATCACAGCATCCGGAGGTGGTGGCTGGAGCTTGGCCAAAGCGTTACTGGTAGATATTCCAGCAACAGAACTATGAACATTGGTACCCATGACTCCAGGTGGTCGAGGTTGGCGAGGAGGTTTTGGAACTTTGCTTTTGGGTAACTTCTGAATCTTCAACTTGATTCTACCAGCATTTGTACTGAAAGATCGTGCAGGAGTTTGCCTTGATGTGACGATCTCGTCCTCAGAATCCCAACCATCCGAACCAGAATCGTCGGTTTCGTATTCTACTTCGTATGGAGCCATGACCTCTCCTGGGACTGTGATTCTTGGCATGCGAGGCTTTCGAACACGAATCGCCCCATCAGTACCACCTGATCGAGCTCCATCTAGACGCAAAGTAATCTTTGGAGCTCTGCTCGCGACTGGTGATTTAGACTTTTGTTGTGCAGGGCTAGCTTCGCGAGAAGGTGGGTATACTTCTGCCATTGCTTGAAGCTTTGCCAATATAGTCTTTGCTCGGGTGTAATGTCGATCGACATTCTCGGTCATGCGTGATGCTTCATAGTAAGATAAGGTACGAGAGCGGAGAGCTCCACCAAGGGTTTGTGAGATATCGGCCCGCAAGTTGAGAGGGTCCGGCTTGTCGTCAAGCGGAAGATCAGGTAGTTTGCCATAGGTTCTAGTTAATTCATCCAGGCTCGCGGACGCCTTCGTATAAGTCTGGTCAAGGTTGCCGATGAGGGTCAAGGAGCGCATCATATCGGCTGGTAGGTATTCAGTGAAGTCGAGAAAGTCGGTGACAGTAGCCTGCGCATCAGGGTCTGTAGGTAGCTCGAGTGGTTCCATGCTGTTGTTCAGGTTGACCATCGACTGTAGAGCTTCCTCGATCTTGCCTTTGCGCCTCGGGTTTGCAGCATCGAGGGGAAGATCCATTGCGGATGATGTGGCCATTTCTCGAGAATTTTGGGCGTTATCGTTCGCAGGTCTCGAGGTATCAGTCTGCGATTGGGGTAGCTTTATGCGACAACTCCAGATGCCGCTGCCATCAAGCCATCTATAAGAATCTGTCAGTCGCTGACGTTTCGTCTCGCGATTTTGATTGACGCGAGATGCCCCCTCTAGTGATTGAAACTATCCCTGCCTGGTGCTGCCTAGCGGCTCCCAGGCGACCTGTACCGCGATTCCACCGACGCGCACGCGCGAAGAGATACAAAGGGGAGGACTCACCGTCTTGATGCGTCTGAAGCCATGGTAGGGGGAGGATCAGACTTGTCTCATGCCGCTGGTAAATATGATGGGCGTTGTGAAGGATGAGCTTGCCACTATTCTTGGCCAGTGTTTATTTTGATCTTTAAGATTAAACTCAAGCCCGCTTGTTTTGGGGTCACAAGATCTTCCGTAAGCCATCACTCCTTCCAGATCCAGATGCGTTTCAGTATTGACGAACTGTCTACATGGGGCAATTCATCAACGAGGGGCCTCGTTCTGACTTGAGCATTAACCATATATACTCTCCTACATAATCCTTACATGTACAGGCAAACATTACTGTGTTGATTTCCTCCATATCTTTGAATGGCATGTTGTGATATGCCATCAATCCATCCAGCCTTCACATGGTATCTTCCCCATATCAAAGAACTCCATTCCCTCCCAACGCAAAAACCAAGATTCCCTACTTCATGAAAATAAGAAGTGTGAAAAAAGCAAGAACAGATGATCAATTCCATGCAAATACCTCCTGGCGATCTTGCAGAGCCTGTCAACCTCAAACGGCACCAACAACACCCAGCGCTGAACCTGAGATCCCTGCAGCCACAATCCAAACCGCTGAATATATGGCAGAGCCTGTAACTTCCACTCCATTAACAGTGACAAAGGTCTGAACAAACGTATTCATCCCACTAACAAACATCAAGACCGCGGTTCTCTGAATCACCACTCTTGTTCTTGTTTCATAACCCCATAAATTATATCGGATCGTCTCTCCCAATGTAGCGGTTTTGGGATTAAAAGCCCTGGCTTTCGCATCGGCCAGCGAAGGCTTTGCCGCTGCCGCCGGTGTGAAGACGAAAGATCTCAAGGCGACGCCAAAAAGGAGACATAGTGGGAATAGTGAAATGGGTGATGCGCTGTGTGCCGGCGCAACCGAGGGTATGTCTGCGAAATACGAAACAAGGCAGACAGGTAGAAAGGATGCGAATGCACTGTAAAGCGTTACACTGTATATCGATGCCGCAAGCAAAGCCGTGAAAGTTTGAGTTGCAAAGTCTGTGATGACGTCTCGATTTGGGACGGCGACTGAACGTGAAGATGAAGATGCCGCATGGGCAAGGGAGAGTGGACGAAGTAGTCTGAACGGGACATAGGTTGCAAAGCAATCGATGAGCAGGGAAGACACGACTGTCAGAGGTTGGAGTTCGTAGAATGTGCCGAGAAGGTAGAGCTGTTCAAGAATTAGATCTTGAACCTCGCACTGCTTTTCGGGGAATATAGAAACTTACGGTGGGACCGTGAGATAATAAAGTCAAGGCTGTCAGATCATAGCTATCATAATTTGCATACCATCCCAAACCAAGTTCGAATCTTTATCCGGGTCAGCAGCAGTCACCTTGTTTTCAGATCAAACTCACGTCTTCCAGCCCAACACTGCAGCAAGTTCCCACCACTGATCCAAGCTCCTGGAAACACTTGCGAGATCTCCTCCCGTATAGTCCGAAATCAAAGAGTAGACAAGAGAAGAAAGTGCTAGGTTCAACAGCACGAGTAAAGGAAATCTCAAAACGCTGGGGACTTTTGATGATCGCAAGGGCGCATCACCTTGTTCCACAACAGCAACTGCCTTTGAGGCCAGATTCTCCATGCGCGAGGGCATCCCGAAAGACTAAAATAGAAAAGAGCGTGGGTGGATGAAAAAGGTTGTGGCGGCAGAGAGTCGCAATATTAGGTATCGCGTTCAAGTTGTTTACACTATTTCAAAGAAGCGGTGACGTCGTTCAGACAACTGCAAACGAACCTGAGAAAAGTTTCCTCTATCAAGCTAAGGAAATTTTCACAGGATTGGCATTTACATGAATGTTATAATACCAGCATATGGTACTTTATTTGAACACTCGGTTACCTCTTTCTTATCCTGTTCGCCATATCGCGAGAAGAGCTATTATGAGAGGTGATGCTGAGAGTTTGAAATTTGGGTTAAGTTCATTTTGTTCATCAACGCATTTCATACATGATAGATGTCGTATTATATGACATGCCCGATTCCCTTTGAAAAGATAACCCCTTCAAAATGCTCGTGGCGTTTGCTCGACGCTCGAGAACGACCATCACTTTAACCTCGTGGACTACTACCAAGTCCACTCTTCGGTGCTGAAAGTCGGCTGCGGAGACATGCTACATCAAGATACAAAGGAACTATTTCCAGCAAATTTCAGATAGCTGGTAAATCTATTGGCGTTATAGATTATTCTTCCATACGGCCAAATACTCCGTCATCGTCCTCGTCACTGCGGCCTCTGGAGCGCTGGTCGTAATCGTCATCATCTGCGACGCTCTCTTCACTTTCTTCCATCTTGACGTCTCCATCAATATTCATTTGGTGACGCGTATAACTCTCGGTCTGGCGAGGGTGGTGGTTTGGAGTTAAGGTGTTGCCTGAGAATGAATTCTGGTTCAGATAACGCTCAGGAATGTGAGGCACAGGGGGGGCGTCCTCTGGAAGAGTAACAGGTACAGTCGTCCTCGGAGTACCTGTACTTCCAAAGCTGCAAGAGAGGAGCTCGACGGCAGCTGCCAAGCCCTCATCTTCGTGGTTTCGACTGATACCTGACGAAAACGGACGACGCTCTTGGCTTGGTTGACGATAGTGGCCTATACCGCTGGGAACACTCCCGCTGAAGATCGAGTTGGCAGCGGAGGGCGCAGACTGATATGAGCGAGAGAATCCATGGCCGCTGCTATACCGCTTGTGCCTGCCATTGTATGAACCACTGCTATATGCATTGAACATATCGGCTTGTGGTGGAGGAGTGGTATCGGCAGAGCTCAAACCATCGTTGTGCTCCGAAGATGAAGCAGCTGGAGAAGCAGAATCTTGATCACTTTGGAAGTCCTTTGCAGAATCTGGAGGTGTTGTGCCATCTTGATTCATGGTGAGAAGGACCGATGCTGCTTCCAAAAGTTGGACCTGCTGGTGTTTTGAAATCAAAAGTTTGGAAGTCAATGACCATTCTGGAGTATGCTCCCATCTGCAAATCAAAAGTTAACAATTATTCTTACAACAGCGTCACCTCGCGAAACGCAGACGGAGCGCAGAGGAAAGGAAGTGGGCACGAACAAATGCTTTGACAAGCAACTACTATGTTTGTAGCCCTTTCCACACTGGTCACATTTGAGATCAGCGCCATGGCCTTTCTTGCCATCTTTCACGAGGTGTTGACCCTCACTCGCCCGTCTGGTGCGAGACTGCTTGAAGCCAGTTTCCTCTTCGTCATCCACGTCTTCATCATTTTGTTCGTCGTCAATTGCGCTCTCGCCTCGATCTGATTTACCACTCGATGTCAACCTGATTCTGTGGTGCGGAAGGCTTGCAGGTGGTGAAGGGAGACTGCCCACAGCAGACCTGGCACTTTTCGACATTGTGTTCCTACGGTTGGAAATAGGCATTCCCAATGAATTATCGCCAGACTCCCTCACTGCTGCTACCATGGCCGCGACATTGCTTGCAGCATTCGAGGATACACTCTTACGACGAGACACCCTGTTATTTGAGATGAGAGATCCGGACGATACGGAGTGAGAATGATTTCGCGAATGAGCTTGTCGGGGAAGGGAGCCAGACATCGACAGACGATGTTGGCTTAAAGGTCTGGAAGAATGTTGAATTTCCTGTAAGAGAACATGATCAGCAGTGACCTATAAATAACCCGGGCCGGTATGCTGCGACAAAATACCTTCGAAGAAGCCATGATTTTTCGGTAGATTCGGTGAAGACGGCCCTCAATCCTCGAAGCTCTGGCAAGCTACAATATGAGGGCCGAGAAATTGATTGCACTCAATGTTGTTGGTTTGGGAGTATTGTCGAAGCTCGAGCTGCCTGCATAAACACACGCGAGAGCTGTTGAATGGATGGTTGACCCTGCAAATTCGCGGTGATTGTAGAATATTTCGCAACAGATTGTCGTTAATTGAGGTTGAAATTGAAAGCAAGCAATCGGCCAAACAAACTCGTTCAAATTATCGAAGCTGGAATGGGAGGAAGAGCAAGGACAGGCTGCAACGACTCTTGAGACGCGGGGCCGGCTTCCGTTGTTGTAGGTTTGCGCCTGGAGTGGGAAACGACGATTCGTAGAAAGTTCAGCAATGTACAAGAAGCAGTGAAGCTCTCAGATAATCGGTATATAGGGTTCAATGGATCGATGGTAGCGAAAGCAAGTGGTCGAAGTTGTAGAAGGGAGAAAAAAGTAGGAGTGAGTTTAGGAAAGCCAAAGATTATTGGCACAGCCCGGACCTGACAGCGGTGGTCGTAAACCCTGGCAGCACACCGAAGACAGTCTGGCCCACGTATTATTTTCGGACCTGAGGCCTAAGATCTCCAACGTAGAATAGAAATATTAAGAATTGATTTGATCTGATCTGATTTTGATATCTGTTGATGGTAAAAGACAGAGGGAGAAGCAATCCAATGTGTCGGTGTCTTGTATATAATTTTATTTTTATTTTTCAAAGACAATGAAGGAATAAAATTTAGGTAAAGAAATATCTTTATTCTGCTGTCTTTGAAATCACCAGGACAGAACAAGGAAGCGTCCCCCTCACACAAACCGAGGGGAGAATAGCGATGCATACTAGGCCATTTCTGTGGGAATGTGTATCCTCGTGATTCTTGAAGCAGCAAGACTGCCCAGGAGCTTGTTCAGCCAATAGCTACAGATCATAGGACACCTGCTCTGCGCCGTCTTTAGGCACAGGAGGATGAATGCTATTGGATTTTGGGGCAGTGTGGTGGAAGGTGGCGTGGGACTTTTTACGCATGACATTCCTATTGGGAGAGGGCTGAGATTATGAGTGAGACTCTTTGGGGAGTGACTTAAATTTTTTTTTTTTTGTTTTTTTTTTTCCCTTCCATGGTTTGGGGGGGTAGTACCACACGGAAAGGGAGGAGACCAAATTCAGGTGTCCCTTTCGAAGTGACACGGGATTTGGAAGTCACACAACGTCTCAAAAGTCACAATATTTGCATTATATCCCGGGGCATCAGGAAAGTGGTAGTTTTGGAGGGTGCACTCCCAAATGGGCCCCGGAAAGCCAAGGACAGGCAAGGTACTATCCGTACCTACTTGCCATTGCCACACTGATCCTACCTGTTCCTGAACGGGAAGCAGAGCCAAGTTGGGCCAAGTTGAGCCGGATTCCCAGCTGCAGATGCATAAAATAATCGCGATGATATCGGCTCTGTCCCCTAGTTCCTCTCACCCCGAACGCGAAGGACGAGTTTCTTCTGGCCCCACCCCCTCGGATCTTGAAACTTTCAGATGGCATTGTGAGAGATCATCGTTGCTTACTCTTTCTCTAGATTGCGGTACTAGTATCGTTCAACGCTCATGGGCATATGGGCATATGGGCATATGGGCATATGGGCATTCGATTCGTCCATGGACATCATCATTTGAAATGAAAGGAGCACATCGTACAGAAGTCCATATGTGGGAGGTCCACCAAAAGCAAATGTCGCGGATAACAAGCCGATCAATGCCTCTCTGGGTTCTCCCATGGCGGCGGCTGCATTGTCTCCACGCGAGCGGGGGGGTCGAGGTTTCCATTTTCCCATTGATTGGCATTGTTGATATAAGCATGCCCGGCGATTCGAGCATTATAGATAGCAGCTGCGTCTAATTGATTGCTGAGGATCAATCGAGAGCGTTTAATTTAGAATTTATCCATTGCTGGAGCATGAGTTACCTCAAACCTCCTGCATAAAATAAAGAGGCACAGTCTATTAGACTAATGGTATTGGGATCTTGCAGCTGGAGGGGTTTGTTTTAGGGATTTCGCCATCCGCAAGCCATGGAGCAGCCCGTGCTGAACGCGGACAAAGGTGGAGGAAGAATAAGCTTTCGAGGATCTTCTCCCTCTTATTGAAACTGATGAAACTGTCAGAGTAATAGTTTAGTAGATCGTCATGGCCAGAACAATTCTCAAAAATATTTGATTGAAGATTGTTTCCTGAAACAACATTTTTTGACAGGCATGCTTGTTGGAAATGGGCGTGAAGCTTATGCAGGTCACTTTACTGATACAAGGGGGGGGTAAGGGCTCTAAATCCCTCGCTGCCATCGATGGTCCATGGACTTGCCGCCTGATGAACACATACTAGTAGCCTGTGGATGGAGACTGAGGGCTATGAGTGTATACATCTTGAAAGAACAAGGGAATGTGATATTGTAGGTAATCAGTTCAAGAATCCTGTTACCCACGTAAATAAGAAACTAGGATCATATCCGCCTGCGGCTGAGCTCAGGGAGGATCAAATTCGAAAGTCAGAAATGTGGCTATCTACTAGTATAGTCAGCACGCCCGGCCATTCGAGGCTTGGGTCAGGAGCTCCAACATCCATTGAGCACCTACTTGTGACGTCTGTATCATAACCTAAGGTGCAATTAAATGTGGAAAGGAATAGAAACATCAAGCCCTAAACGCGGCGAGATGGACAAATGGAACAATGCTCATAATTGAGTGGTTTCACGTGATTATATACTACGAAGTACTCTCGTCAGGTCCGGGGAAGAGCATCAATTGATTTCAGACGGCGAATGCTACGTATTCTGCGTATTCTAAAAACATATCTTAGAATGGCAAAATTTGCAGGTCATGATGTCTCTTAGACATTTTATTTGGTGTGACGCGTCTCTCACAGGACAGTTGCTCTCAGTCAGCCGCTCGTGACAAAGCGGATGACGTTTGTCGTGTAACAATTCCATGCATTTCCCAGCGAGAAAATTCTTCGCCTGCATCTGAGGCATTTCTTACGTGCATGTCAAAAAAATAAATAAAAATAAAGGAAGACAATACGACTTCCAGAAAGTTGCCACAATCGGACCAAAGCGGCCTCGGATTGCCCTCCTTCTATCTAATGCGGGGTGGTGATCCACCAGAGCAGTAGGTATCTTTGCTAAGAAAGGTAAAAAAAGAATAACGAGAGAAACACGGTGGGTCTTTAAGTTTTGAAGAGCGAAAGACTAGAGAGAAAGTATTTCTCTTAATAGATTTAGGAAAATATCTAGACGAAAAGTATTTCTCTTGACAATCCAAAAAAAAAAAAAAAAATTTAAGGAACAGAAAAAGCAATTTTTACTATCAATTGCTCCTAGTAGCGCCTCATCCAAGCTTCACCTAACACCAGAACTTGTGTTTCCACCACCACCGATCTGCGGCCACTGTTCTTCAACAACCATTGAAGGCTCAATTCAGACACCTGAATATGGCAGAGACGTACAGTAGATCAGGTCGTGGAGGAGCAGGGAATTTCTGGAGCAAGCAAGACATTGAAGAAGCCAAGAAAGCATCGGAACCTGTACGACTCCCTCTTTCCCCAAGTCTCACTTCTCACGCCTCACTTCCGCGATTCCACCAACTAACACATCCCCTCTAGGCCGACATCGAAGCCCAAAAAGACAACAATGCTGAACCCCTAGCACACACACTCACCTCCTCCCAACCGCCCCCCGAATATCTCCATACAGGACGAGGAGGAGCGGGAAATTGGGTTGTACGTACCACTCGCTGATACCAAAACCCCTCTCCAAACCAGCAATTAACCCACCGCTCACAGATGCCCTCCGCCCTCGGCTCCTCCGGCCTGGTACAAATTTCCGACCCCTCCACTACATCCCCGCCATCCTCATTAACATCAACATCAAACCCAACAACCACCAAACCCGCCGTTGCAGTAAGACTCGGCCGTGGCGGCGCAGGCAACTACCACGATTTCGCGGACGAAGAGCGACAAAAGAAAAAGGAAGAGGAGAGAGTGAGGAAAGAGGTGGAGGAGAGGATAAGTAGGGATGTGGAGGCGGGCTTGGCGAGGCCGGGGAGGGTGTATGATGCAGGGAAGGTTGGAAAGAAGGGGGGGAGTTGGGAGATGGGGGATATGTCTTGAAATGAATGGGGACGGGGATTGGATTGTGGGTTGGTGTGGTTGGCGTTTATGGGTTAGGGGTTGTACAAAGTTATATATACCTGGGACGGTTTTTCTCCGAGGGTGCGAGTGGAAATTCTTGGAATAGACGATTTTTTGGGAATGGAAGGAAATAGCAATCTGTGGGGGGAAAAAAGTGCAGATTCTTGAGTTTGGATACGTTAATTTCTAGATCTGTGAATATCAGATGTAAAAGAGTAGAAAAGTCCAGGTGTCTCAGGATTTATGACACATTCAAAGCATCTACTCTCAAGTATTATGGCACTATAATTCGGCTTTTGAGGTAGACAATTGCAATAATTATGATCATTGATCATATACCTATAAAGATCTATCCCAACCATTTTCAGCAACCTTATCAATCCATAATCTATACCATAGCCAAATCTAAGTTATCGATCATGCCTCTCTAAAAGACTAATGGCATCCCAAACACCAATTTAAATGCCGCTGAAATATTTCCAAAGATAAACAACACCAATAGAACATAACACGCTTGATCGAAAATCACAACTCCTCCTTATTACCCTTCCGAATATCCCCAGTCTCTTCGTCAGACAAGCTCTTCTTCTCGCCAAGCCTAGCATTCCCACCCACCTCCTGATCCTCCCCTTTTATCTCATCACCCATATCGACCTCCTTACCCTCCTCTTCCTCCTTACTCTGCCCGCCCTTCATCTCCTCCAGTGCCCTCGCAGCCTCAGCCGCGAATTTGCATTTCATGCGGATCGGCTCTCCGTACTTATAGAAAAGGAAGGGGAATGGTACACACATCAGTGCCAAGAAAGCTGGGATGGATGATGCCCAATGGATTCCGAGGTTGTTATACATATAAGTCGTAAACAGCGGGAACCCTGCACCGAACAGAGATCGCAAGACACTATTTGCCGCAAGTACAGAGGCAGCGTAGATAACATAAGCATCAATGAGATAATTCATGATGCTCAAAAACACAAGCACCATTCCGAACCCAAACGGTGCAGTGCCAATAATGGATACCGACCAATGAATTGATGGTGAGTTCGTCCACGCAAACCAAAAGAGACCGATTGGGAGGAGAACACTGCCTAGCATGCAAGGAGGGAGTCGAGCTTCCGGGGGAGCGCTGCCATTGTGTTTGTCCGCTACTCTATTGTATCGTTTATTGTCGAACAGGGAATATCCAACTGCGATCATCATGCCTACGGCCACGCCTAAGAATGCCAACCCACCGATTCCGGGTGACCATCCACGCTCCTGTTGGTATACGATTGGGAATGCCGCGAACATCATATAAAGTGTACCGTAGATGATCGCCATGTAGACACTGAGCAGCAACACAATCGGTTCTCTGAATAACAAGATCCAAGGTCTGGAAACCGCAGTCTTGAACTCCTGTCCCACAGTCTTTGCACCATGTTCAACCTCCATCTTTGATTTATAGACTTTCCCCGTTATTTTCGACAGTTTCGCAGCACGGCGGCGGAGGATGACAGGACTGTACGTTTCGGGGATTGTGAGCGCACCGATGATCCAGAGAACGCCGGTGAAGATTGCCATTAGACCTTCGACCCAGCGCCAGCCTTCGGTCTCCCCTAGAAAGCCTCCGATGATTGGGCCAAGAGTTGGTCCTAGGAAGGGAGCAGCTGCAAAGATAGACATGGCGAGCCCACGTTCAGAGGCAGGGAACATATCTGCGATGACTCCACCGGCATTGGTTAATGGAGAGGATCCAAAAGCGCCTGCAAAGAATCGCAAGATGAGTAATGTCTGGATGTTCTGAGACCCAGCAGCACCGGCGTTGAAAGCAGTGAGCATGGCGTAGGTGCCGAAGAAGAGCACTTGTCGACCGTATAATTCGGACATTGGAGCCCATAGTAGAGGTCCAATAGCAAATCCCAGCACGAAGAGCGAGATGCCCAATGTCGCCACCTCAGTCCCGATATTGAATGCTGCTAAGATTTGGTCGATGCCTCCGGAATATGCTGAGGATACAAATGCTACTGCTAAAGTAGCAAAGGCTACAAGGAGAGTGATCATCCATTTCTTCCACTGAGGGAATAGCATAGGATTTCTCCTATCACTTATGATATATTCCACCACATAGGGATCTGCCTCGGTGCCTGATCCCTGATATTTCCAGTTGAGAACTTCGGGGGTAACGTGGGTTTGGTCGAAGACTAGTCGCCAATGTGATGATTTCTTTTGACTGGTCTTCTGAGCTTCGATATCGTGCTCTTGAGGGT
>Ga0182030_10000680_pt1 | contig 65835 bp, 65 predicted proteins | sample 812S3MmetaG_FD_121299 | JGI IMG/M metagenome (GOLD analysis project Ga0182030, IMG submission 121299) | Permafrost microbial communities from Stordalen Mire, Sweden - 812S3M metaG (Illumina Assembly) | ecosystem: Environmental > Terrestrial > Soil > Wetlands > Permafrost | place: Sweden... | reverse complement strand
GGTGCCCGCCACGGGGGTGCCCGCCACGGGAAATAGCACCCTCGTGATCGGGGGATAGCACAAGCCCGCTTCGGCGCAACCTTGATAGGTGACTTTGACCTGAATCGGATGCGCACCGAAGTCATTGCGCGAGTACGGTACCTGGGCTTCGAATTGTTGGGTGTAGATCTCCTGGCGGCCCAGGTAGGGATCGGTTTTCATCACACCCTGCGGCAGTTGCGGCACGCCGAGGACGAGATCGGGACTTTCGGCCTTGACCTCGATCTTCTGCTTGTACAGATAGTAGCCGTCGGCTATGACCCAGCGCAGACGCACGTTACTGCCATCCACAATGGACGCGGCGACTCTAAATGCGACATCAGGCGGAAGGAAGTCGCTTTCGTTATTGTCTGCGCCGCGCATCCACCAGGGTTTTGCCTCGGCAGTCGGCACGGCCGCGGCCGCGGTCATTGCCACAATTAGTAGCGTGCAAAACAAGGCATTCTGGCTTGGCATGGGGGCTCTTATAGTAGCCGCAGGGCCCGAATGACAGTACTCAATTTTCGGCCGCGCTTTGAATAGGGCTTGAATAGTAAGAATCAGTCGCTATTATTAGCAGCCTCGTGGGGGGAGTGCTAACAACCCCCGCAGTCTTCAAACCCAATCAAATAGCTTAGGAGTCTTGTCTTATGAAGATTCGTCCCCTTCATGACCGCGTGATCGTTAAACGAGAGGAAGAAGAGCGTAAGTCCCCGGGTGGCATCGTGATCCCGGATACCGCGACTGAGAAGCCAATCTTCGGAAAGGTGATTGCCGTGGGTAAGGGCAAGATTCTGGAGAGTGGAGAAGTGCGTGCGCTGGACGTCAAAGTCGGCGACAAGATTCTTTTCGGTAAGTACAGCGGTACCGAAGTGAAGATGGATGGAGATGAACTGGTTGTGATGCGCGAAGAAGACATCATGGCCATCGTGGAAGGCAAGTAAGCCTCCGTTCCAGTCCCAATTTACTTCCCGCCAAATCAATTTAATTAGAGGAATCAATATATGGCAGCTAAAGACGTACGCTTCAGCGACGACGCTCGGGCACGCATGTTCAAGGGTGTGAATGTTCTGGCGAATGCCGTGAAAGTCACTCTGGGCCCCAAGGGCCGTAACGCCGTGCTCGACAAGAGCTTCGGTGCTCCCACCGTCACCAAGGACGGTGTCTCCGTCGCCAAAGAGATCGAACTGAAAGACAAGTTCGAGAACATGGGCGCGCAGATGGTGAAGGAAGTTGCTTCCAACACGTCTGATGAAGCCGGCGACGGCACCACCACCGCGACTGTGTTGGCGCAGGCCATCATTCGCGAAGGCCTTAAGTCGGTCGCCGCGGGCGCGAATCCGATGGACCTGAAGCGCGGCATCGACCAGGCGGTCACTGCTGCCACCGAAGAGCTGAAGAAGCTATCCAAGCCCTGCAAGGACCCGAAGGCGATTGCGCAGGTCGGCACGATCTCCGCGAACTCCGATGAGTCCATTGGCAAGACGATTGCCGATGCGATGGCAAAGGTTGGAAAAGAGGGCGTGATCACGGTCGAAGAGGGTTCTGGCCTCGACAACGAGCTCGAAGTGGTCGAAGGCATGCAGTTCGATCGCGGCTATCTGTCACCGTACTTCATCAACAATCAGCAGGGCCAAAGCGCCGAGCTCGACAAGCCGCTGGTATTGTTGGTGGACAAGAAGATCTCCAACATTCGTGAATTGCTCCCCTTGCTGGAAGCGATTGCGAAAGGCGGCCGCCAGCTGCTGATCGTTGCCGAAGACGTCGAAGGCGAGGCGCTTGCCACGCTGGTTGTCAACACCATCCGCGGCATCGTCAAAGTCGCCGCCGTCAAGGCGCCCGGCTTCGGCGATCGTCGCAAAGCCATGTTGCAGGACATTGCGATCCTCACGGGCGGCACGGTCATCTCCGATGAAGTCGGCTTGTCGCTGGAGAAGGCGACGCTGAGTGATCTGGGCGAAGCGAAGAAGATTCTGGTGGAGAAAGAGAACACCACCATCATCGACGGACACGGTAAGGCCGCTGACATCAAGGGCCGCGTCGACAGCATCCGCGCGCAGATCGAAGAAGCGACTTCTGACTATGACAAGGAAAAACTGCAGGAGCGCGTTGCCAAGCTCTCCGGCGGTGTTGCCGTGATCAAGGTCGGTGCCGCGACCGAAATCGAAATGAAGGAAAAGAAGGCGCGCGTCGAAGATGCGTTGCACGCAACCCGTGCGGCCGTCGAAGAAGGCGTGGTCCCGGGCGGCGGTGTTGCGCTAGTCCGTGCGTTGAAGGCCATCGAGAAGCTGGTCGGCAAGAACGAAGATCAAACCACCGGAATCAAGATTCTGGCGCGTTCGATCGAAGAGCCGCTGCGTCAGATCGTCACCAATGCTGGTGAAGATGCCGCGGTGGTCCTGAACCGAGTCCGCGAGGGCAAGGGCACGTTCGGCTACAACGCTGCTTCGGGTGAATATGGCGACATGATCGAAATGGGCATTTTGGATCCGACCAAGGTAACGCGTCTGGCTCTGCAGAACGCGGCGTCTGTAGCGGGACTGTTGCTCACGACGGAAGTCATGATCGCGGAATCACCGAAGGAAGAAGAGCACGCACATGGCGCCCCGGGCGGCGGCATGGGTGGCATGGGTGGCATGGATATGTAATTGCCGGTCAAACGGTAGTTTCAATCAAGAAAGAGCGGGCTTCGCGGCCCGCTCTTTTTTTTTGAGCGGAAGGCTATTGGCGTACGATGTCACCATCGTCGAATTTGTACGGACCTTCTTCACGGCCAATGACAAGTTGCCCTCTCAAACCTAAGGTTCGACGCCCCGCTGAGGTTTGACGTAGGCGATTTTGGATTCGCGCAGGCGGCAGGCGTCTTCCGCGAGCGCCGCGGCGTCGGCGAACATGTCGCGCCCGCCAAGGCCGACCATGTCGATGAGACGTGTCATGGTCTGCGGCTGAGGCTCGATGCTCCCATCGGCGAGGATGTGCAAAATCGCGACACCGCGTTTTTCGAGGGCGCGGCTCACCAGCAGGGTGCGGTGACAATCCAGAGGCTCTTTCTCGGCGCACATTAGGGCGACGCGGAATTTTTTGGCGCCGATGAGGACGCGGTCGATGCCCTGTTGGAAAAGCGATGTCGCGGCGAGACGCGCATACTGCACTTGGCCGCACTCGTAACATGACTCGTCGTCGGAACGGGCGCCTAGTTCTGCGCCGAGAAAGACATAGGCGATGTCATTTTGAGCCAGCGTCGCGGCAAGACGCTCCTTGTTGAAATGCGAATATCGGCGGCTAAAGGGTCGGGAACGCACGTCCGCAACCGCGTTGATGGCGTTGTGCTTCAGCAGGTGCAGGAACTGTTCGATCGGGTGATTCGAATGACCTACCGTGTATATGTGCCGTGCCGTGTGCAGGGCGATCATGAGCAACTGTCTTCGGTGGCATAGTTCGCGGCGTTGAGGTGGACGGCCAACTCGGTGATCTGATTTCCTGGCTCGTCGTTGGTCACGGTTGGGAGTCGTTGATGGGTTTTTTCACGCTGCGACCTGCATGCTACTGATTATAAAAACAGTAGCGAATTTAGCGCAACAATCGAGGTACCGCAATAGTGATTGATGAACGTATTTCTCCAGCAATTACATATAGTTATGTGATGAAGACTGTCCTGCGCAGGGCGCCTGGGAGCGGCCCGTCGCGGGCAGATGCTGGTTGCCGAGTCAGCGAGGCGACTGTAGGATCGGCTGATCAAAGTGCGCAGCATCGCGGAGCGCACGCATCGGGGATAATTCTATTCGAGGCAACTGAAAAGGCGAAACCGCTGCTGTACCTGCGCTCGGAAAATGAATGCCATTTCCTGCTCGACGCCGACACGGGCGAGGAGCTGCGCAAGATCGATTTCGCGCACGGCCAGGCGGCCTTGGCGCGGGGACTTTGATGGAGTTCATTACAGCGATCCACGTCGCTGCGGCATTGATACTTTCCACGGCGGCCGTCGGTAAGATGCGCAGCTGGCGCACCTTCGAGGGAGTGGTCGCGAACTACCGATTGCTGCCGGGCCCATTGGCTCGCGGTGCTGCTTGGCTGTTGCCCCCCGGCGAATTATTGCTGGCTGTCGCGTTGCTGTTCGGGGCGCCCGGATCTGAACTTGCGGCGGGCGCATTACTGTCTGTGTTCGGTGCTGCCATGGCGATCAACTTGTTACGCGGCCGCACGCACATCGATTGCGGCTGTTTCGATTCCACACTCAAGCAACCATTGCGTTGGATACTGGTACTGCGCAATGCCGTGTTGGTTCTGTTGCTGGTTGCCGCCGCGCGCTCGAGAGAAACCGCCGCCGCTTGGGACTTCGCGACGCTGCTGCTGGGAGTGCTGGGCGGCGCTGCATTCTTCATGGTGGTGCAGTGTGCGAACGTCCTCGCGGCACTGCCTGCAAAAAGGAGAACGACGTGACACCGACGACGGTTTCGCAGATTTTGTTGTGGGCGGTGGTGATCCTGCAGGGCGTGGTCATTCTGGCGCTGGCACGTCAGGTCGGCGTGTTGCACGAACGCGTGGCGCCGGCCGGAGCCTTGATCAACGCCGGCGGCCCTGGAGTGGGAGAGAAATCGCCGCGCATCGAGGTGCATGCGCTTGCGGGCAACGCCATCACCATCGGCGGCGAGCTGGCGCCGGGACGGGCTGCGTTGATGTTGTTCGTGTCGGCGACCTGTCCCATTTGCAAGAAACTGATTCCGATCGCCAAAGATTTTGCCAAGAGCGAGAAGCTGGACGTGTTGTTCGTCGGCGATTCCGATCTGGCGGAGCAGCGCAAATTGATCGCGCAATTCGATTTGGACGAGCGACGTTTCGTGAACGGTCCGGAAGTGGGCATGACCTATCGTGTCGACAAATTGCCCTACGCCGTGCTGCTCGATGAGACCGGCGTCATCGCATCGAAGGGACTGGTGAACAGCCGTGAACATTTCGAAAGCCTGATCGTCGCCAAGGAAAGCGGTTATTCCACGATTCAGGCCTACCTCAAAGCACGCTCGGAAGCGGCCTAGATTTCCTGGATAGGGACACGCGCCTGCTCACTGACGGCGACTTGGTCGTGATAGATGCCGCGGCCGAGTATGGACGCTACGCCGCCGACGTGACACGGACCTACCCCGTTTCGGGACATTTCACGTGCACGATGCCGGACTCTACGAGAAGCCCTTGCCGGTGGGGGCGATATTCACGGTGGAACCGGGTGTCTATCTGCCGCAGAAAGGATTTGGCGTGCGTATCGAGGATGAGGTACTGATTACGCCGACCGGATACCGTCTGCTTACCGAGTCATTTCCGCGCAAGTTGGAGGATGTGGAGGTATGGGTCGCGAAGGCGCGGCACTGATCAGGCGCGGGGTTTATGATGCGCGTATGAACTGGTCCGCCAGGCAATATACGGCGTTCGAGGACGAACGAACTCGACCGGTGCGCGACTTACTGTCAGTCTTTCCGAACACGTACACCGGTCAGGTCATCGATCTTGGCTGCGGCCCCGGCAACTCGACGCAAGTATTGAGCGCAAAATTGCCCGCTGCGCGGATCAGAGGGTTGGATAGCTCTGCGGACATGATCGAGGCTGCGCGCAAGCGGCTGCCGCAGCTCAAATTTTCCGTCGAGGACATCATGCATTGGAACGACCCGGGTCCCTTCGACGTCATTCTTGCGAATGCCGTGTTTCAGTGGGTGCCGGATCACGCCTCCCTGTTTCCCGGGCTCATCCGTAAGCTTGCAGCGGGCGGTGCTCTGGCGGTGCAAATGCCGGATAATCTCGACGGGCCGGCACACCGCTTGATGCGTGAGGTTGCCGCCGAAGGGCCGTGGGCGGCTAAGCTTGCCGGCGCAGCCGCAGCGCGTACGACTCTCAACGATGCGGGCTGGTATTTCGATTTGCTGCGCCCGCTGGCGGCGCGCGTAGATGTTTGGCGCACTACCTACTATCACCCGTTGAGCGGAGGGGCGGCCGCGGTGGCGGAGTGGCTCAAGGGCAGCGGCTTGCGACCATTCCTGCAGCCCTTGGGCCCCGCCGAACAGGCTGCCTATCTCGAGCGCTATACCGAGGCGGTTTCGCGCGTGTTTCCGGCGCACGCGGACGGCACTGTGCTGTTGCCCTTCCCGCGGCTCTTCATCGTCGCTGTTCGCTGAGATCCACTCCGATTCAATTTCTCGACTCCGTACCAAAAGCGTTGCGCGCCTCCGTCGAGCTTTGGTGGGAGCGGGCCTGCTCCGATAAGGAATTCGTGGATGTTTACGCGGCGCTTGGTGAAGCGCGGCGCGCGGAGCTGCCGCGCGTGGTGGCGGCCAGCGAATTCGTTGCTGCCGCGCTGACTCAGGATCCGCACGCACTTTCTTGGGATGCGCGTTCCGCCAATGCTGATTACGAGCGGCGCGCGGCCGCGCCGGCTGTCACGCCGAGCGAGATCGCGACCACGCAACGTGTACTGCGCGAATGGCGGCGGCGCGAGATGGTGCGCATCGCCTGGCGCGACATTGCTGGCCATGCGGCCGTGACCGAGACGCTGGCGGCGGTGTCGGAGCTTGCGGATGCGTGCATTCGCGCGGCATGCTGCGCGGCGTCCGGGGAACGCGGTGGGGGCAATGAGGGCGGCGATGGCGGCGAAGGTCAGCCGTTGATCGTCATCGGTATGGGCAAGCTCGGTGGCCGCGAGCTGAACTTTTCATCCGATATCGATCTGGTGCTGCTGTGTCCGCAGTCCGGTGCCGAAGAACACTTCAATCGTCTCGGCCGCGAAGTCATCCGCTTGCTTGACGCCAGGACCGACGACGGTTTCGTGTTTCGAGTCGACATGCGCTTGCGTCCGTTCGGCGACAGCGGGCCCTTGGTCGTGAGCCTGGTCTCGCTGGAGCATTATCTGCAGGAACACGGCCGCGACTGGGAGCGGTACGCGTGGGTGAAGGCGCGCGCCATCGTCGGCGCCGAGGCGTATGCGGCGGCCTACGACGAGTGCGTGCGGCCGTTCGTATATCGACGCTACCTGGACTTCGGCGTATTCGAGTCGTTGCGCGACATGAAGGCGCTGATCGTGCGCGAAGTAGCGCGGCGCGATCTGGACCAGCATTTGAAATTGGGCCGAGGCGGGATCCGCGAAATCGAGTTCATCGTGCAGTCCATGCAATTGGTGCGCGGCGGCAGCGATCGGCGCCTGCAGACCGCGTCGCTGCTGCAGGTGTTGCCGTTGCTGGCGGATTCGAAGCTCGTTTCCGCGGCAAACATCGGGCAGCTGCATCAGGCATATCTGATTTTGCGCAAAGCGGAAAACGCGCTGCAAATGATACGTGACCAACAGACGCACACGCTGCCGGCGGATGACGCGGATCGTGCGCGGCTGGCGTTGGCGATGGGCCATCCCGGTTGGCCGGAAGCGGCAGCGCACATCGAGACGGCACGGGAAAATGTCGCGCGTCAATTCCAGGAGTTGCTTTTCGGCGCGCCGCAAAGCCAACGCCGGCGGGAGGATGCGGCGGTGGCGTGGCTCGACTCGGACAGCGTGAAAATCGATGCCGAGTTGGCGAGCCGCGGCTTTCCGCGCGAGCAAATCGCCGCCGTCGCTGCGGCGCTGCAGGCTTTCCGCGACGCTGCTTCATACCGGCGCCTGGATGAGACGGGGCATCGACGGCTGCATGTCATCATTGGCCGCTTGCTGAGCGCGGCGGCGAAACAGCCTGAGTCCGGAACGATCGTGCAACGGGTGCTGCGGGTGCTGGAGTCGATCGGAGCGCGCTCCTCCTACCTGGCGCTGCTCAAGGAGCAGCCGCCAGCGCTTGACCGTCTCATCGAGGTTTGCGCCATCAGCGGCTTTCTGTCGCGCCAAATCGCCGACTTCCCCTTGTTGTTGGATGAACTGATCGATGCCAAAGCGTTCGACGAATTACCGTCGCGGGAGGGCTTTGTCCAACAGCTCGCGGCGCGGACCGAGAGGATGCCGGCCAACGATCCCGAGCGGCAGGTTGAAGCGCTGCGACAATTTCAAAAAGTTGCCGTGTTCACCGTGGCGCTCTCCGATCTGACCGGAAGGCTACCGCTGATGCGCGTGAGCGATCGGCTCACCGACATCGCCGAACTGATCGTTCAATGCTGCATGGATCTTGCCTGGGAGCAGATGACCCAGACCTGGGGGACCCCGTACTGCGGCGATGAGGAAAGCGATCTGCGTCCGGTGGCGATCGCCGTTGCAGGGTACGGCAAACTGGGCGGCCTGGAACTGGGCTACGGGTCCGATCTGGATCTGGTGTTCCTGCACGATTCGACCGGCAAGTTCCAGACTACTCAGGGCGAGCGCGTCATCGACAATACTCTATTCTTTCTGCGCCTCGGACAGCGCATCGTGCACCTGCTCACCATGCATTCTGCGGCGGGCAGGCTCTACGAAGTCGACATGCGGCTGCGGCCCAACGGCAAAGGCGGCTTTTTAATGACGGGAATCGAGGCTTTCGAGCGCTATCAGCGTGAGGAAGCGTGGACGTGGGAGCACCAGGCGTTGCTGCGCGCGCGCGCGGTGGCCGGAGATGCGCAGTTGCGCGCGGCGTTCGAAGCGGCGCGGCGCAGGGTCTTGAGCGGCGCCGTGGAGCTCGAGACCCTGAGCGCCGATGTGTCGGAGATGCGGCTGCGCATGCGGCGCGAATTGTCGAAAGCTAGTGTCGGGCAGTTCGACATCAAACAGGATGCGGGCGGCATTGCCGACATCGAGTTTCTGGTGCAGTACTGGGTGCTGGCCGCCGCTCGGCAGCATCTTCAATTACTGAATTACACGGACAATGTGCGGCAGCTCGAGGGTCTGGCGGCGGTGGGTGTGCTGGTGCCAGAGACCGCGCAGTGGCTGACCGAGGCCTATATCGGCTATCGCACCGTGCTGCACCACCTGTCCTTGGAGGGGGACGGCGAGCGTGTGGTGGACGCGGCCCCCTACGTGGCGACACGCGATCGGGTACGAGAGATCTGGCGCGAGACGTTCGGATGAAACACGTTGCCTGCGCTCCTTTAAAACGAGGCCTTCGCGTAATCGTGCGCATGCTATATTTTGACGCGTCGCGGGCCGCGGTGCATCCTCTAAAACGGCCGCCGCAATCAGCGGGTTTAAGCGGAGTCAAGCTAATGCCGGCCATGGTCCAAGACGATTCGAAGCACAATCTGATTCAACCCAACGCCCAACATCAGTACACGGTGACCCGAGCTGATCTGCCGTTGTCCTGTCCCATGCCGGGAATGTTTCTGTGGAATTCCCACCCCAAAGTGTATTTGGCGATCGAACCCACCGGTTGGGCCAAGTGTTCCTACTGCGGAGCCGAGTACACGCTCAAGGATTGACCCCGCATCACGTCTCGTAACCGGCGTAGGACTTTTCTTCGACGATGCTCGACCCCAGATTCAGGTTGATGCGGCGTTTGATGGCGGCGCGTTCATCGTTCTCGAAATACACGGCACGGGCGAGCTGCACGAATTCGGCGCCGAAGTCCTTGGCGCGTTCCTTGTCGCGAATGCTATCTTCGATCACCCAAAGGCGTTCGTTGACCTGCTGCAGGGCTTCGATGTCGGCGCTGACGTCCGCCTTCGAATAGGGCGAGGCTCGCCACGTATCCTCGAGCGCGGCCAATTCCAGGCGTATGTTCTTGAGCTTGGCGGCGTCGCTCATGCGCTGCGACTTGATGCGCAGGATCGTGACTTTGTCCAGTAGCTCGCCCGGCGATACGGGAACCCTTAGCTCGCTGTTCACTGCGTCGCTGCTCATGGCGGTATCTTAGCGAATTTGAGCGTGGCCAGGAGGTTTGAGCGTGGCCAGAAGGGCGTCGAGCTTGGCGATCACCGCTTCCACGGTGATCAAGTCCATGACGCCTGGCTTTTCGATCTTCAGAGTCCATGCGACCTGGCTTGCGGGTTTGCCATAGAATTTCTGCGCCGCGGCTTCGTACTCATCGACGCACCAGGCGCGGCTCAAGTAGGGTCCGACGCGGGCGGTGCGCGTCGCGGCGTACAATCCGACCACGGGCAATCCGACCATGGCGGCCATGTGCGCCGGCCCGGAATCCGGCGACAGCAACACGGTGCTCGCAGCCATCAGCCCGAGCAGTTGCGGCAATGTGTCCTTACCGATCTGATTCAGCAGCGCTGTGTTTGCGGCGGCGATGATTTGCTCGCCCATGCGCATTTCCGACGAACTGCGCCCGCCGACCAGCACCACGCGCATTTGATGGGCGTTGATGGCGTGATCGGCCACCGCGGCATAACGCTCCGGGCGCCAATTGCGCTGCGTGTGACTGGAGCAGGGGCTGATGAGAAGTGTCAGGCGCGCGGGGGCACCCGGCGCAGCTGCGACGATGGCAGCTGCATAGGCTTGTGCCGCGGCCGGCAGCGACGGATCCCAGCGCGGCAGCGCCGGCGTCTGGACGCCGCAGGCTTGCGGAAAGCGCATGAACGAATCGAGCACGTGTTCGTCACCCGTCGCCGCGATTCGCGCGTTGGTGAACAGCCACTGCATTTCGCGCGCCCGCCTTCGATCGAAGCCAAGCTTGATCGGTGCGCGAACCAGCGTGCTGATGAGGCTGGCGCGAATCGACAATTGCATGTCGAGCAATAGGTCGAAAGGTCGATCGCGCAGCGCTGTGCGCAGCCGCCGTAGCTCCTTCAGCATTGCGCTTTTGTCGAAGGTGATAAACTCGACCTGCGGGAGAATCGCCGTCATCAGCTTGGCCTCGAGCTTGCCGATGATCCATGTAAAGCGCGTTTGCGGCCACGCCGCTTGCATGGTTCGCAGCGCTGCGAGCGCATGGCAGGTATCGCCGATGGCCGACAAACGCAGCAGACACACTCGTTGCGGCGGCGCATTGAAGGTTGGGGTGTTCAAATCGATTCAAAATCCTCAGGACGACGCATCGCCACGGTTCGGGGCGCCATGCTGGCCGATCCGGCCATGCTTGGCAATTCGTTGCTGGACAGCAGAGAGTCTTTGTTCGATCCGCAATTTTGGGCGGCTCGTGGTGAAGTGAGTGCCACGCTTGGCGGCCGCGGCGCGGCTTGGTTCCTACGCAGCGGTGAGCGCCAGTGGGTGCTGCGCCATAGCCGGCGCGGCGGGTTGCTGGCGCCCATGACCGGCGACCGCTACGTGTGGATCGATGAAGAGCGGGTACGCTCATTTGCCGAATGGCGCATGCTCGAGTTGCTGGTGACGCGCGGCTTGCCGGTGCCAAAGCCGGTGGCGGCGTTGTACCGGCGCTCCGGCTTGATTTATCGGTGTGATTTGATCACGGAACGCATCACCGGTTCACAGCCACTGAGCGCGGTGCTCGCCGCGGCAGCACTGCCCGAGAGCGTCTGGCGCGAGATCGGTACGGTGATTGCGCGGCTGCATGACGCGGGCGCGGATCATGCCGATCTCAACGCGCACAACATTCTGTGCGCAAACGGCGGGTCCGTCAGTGTGATCGACTTCGACCGCGGCCGCCTGCGGCCGCCGGGTGCGTGGCAGCAGAAAAATCTGGTGCGGCTGCAACGTTCACTCCACAAAATTTCACGCACCTTGCAGAACGACCGATTCTCCGCGCGCGAGTGGGCTTGGCTGCTGCTGGGCTACCAAGCCAAGTAGCATGCGACGACTTTATAGCGCGTTGATTTGTTGTCTGGCACCGCTGGCATTCGCGCTGGTGTTGTGGCGCGGATTTCGCGAACGTGGCTATTGGCTGGGGTTGCGCGAACGCTTTGGATTCGGTGCGGCATTGGCCGAAGGACACAGTATCTGGCTGCACGCGGTGTCATTGGGTGAGATTTCGGCCGCTGCGCCCTTGATAAGGGCGCTTCGAGAACGTCATCCCAACATGCCCTTGGTGCTGACCACTGCGACACCGGCGGGCCGCGCGCGCGCAGCCGCGTTTTTCGCCGAGGTCGCCGATATTCGCTACCTGCCCTACGATACGCCGGCAGCAGTGCGCCGATTTCTGACGCGTATAAGTCCGGCGGTGGCGATCATCATGGAGACCGAGCTGTGGCCGAACTTGCTGGCCGAGTGCGCTCGTCGTGAAGTGCCCGTGGTGCTGGCAAGTGCGCGGCTCACGGCCCGGTCGGTGTCGAGATATCGGCGCTTGGGGAGCTTGTTCCGCGGGGTGTTCACGGAGAACGTATCGATCGCCGCACAAACTGCGGAAGATGCGGCGCGCTTCGTCGAGATCGGGGCCGGTGCCGCACGGGTGCGGGTGGTGGGCAACGTGAAATTCGATGTGAGAATGGATGCGCAGCTGATCGAGCAGGGGCGGCGTTTGCGGCGCTCCTTCGGCAGCGAGCGCTGCGCTTGGGTGGCCGGCAGTACACACGCCGGAGAGGACGAAGCTGTGTTAAGCGCTCACGCGCAATTGCTCCAGGAAAAACCGCGGGCTTTGTTGCTGCTCGCGCCCCGGCACCGGGATAGGTTCGAGGCGGCGGCAGCGTTGCTCGAGAACAGCGGCCTGCGCTTCGAGCGGCGCAGCAGTGGCGGAACACGCGCGGAAAGCACCCAGGAAGGCAGGCTCACGCAGGTGCTATTGGTGGACACGCTGGGTGAGCTGGCGATGATGTACGCAGCCGCGGACATTGCATTCGTGGGCGGGAGCTTGGTGCCGGTCGGCGGACATAATTTGCTGGAACCCGCGGCGTTGGGGTTGCCGGTGCTGAGTGGTCCTTACCAGGACCACAACAAGGAAATCGCGACCATGCTGGCGGCGCGCGGTGCGCTCGCGGTCGTGGCGGACGCAGTTCAGATGGGAGAGGCGCTCAAGCGTCTATTCGGCGATGCTGCGCAACGGCGGCGCATGGGGCAAGCTGGCATTCTCATCGTCGCGGCCAACCGTGGAAGCGTCGCGGCGCTGGTTGAGATCATCGAGCCGCTGTTGGCGGCGAAGCTGTCGGCGGCGCATCGTTGAGCAGCGCGTTGACGTGCTGCAGACTTTGCTCGGAGAGAATTCCCGCTGCTTGCTGCAGCTTGATGACGTTGATCATGTAGTCGTACCGACTGCGGGCGTAGTCGGTCTGTGACTGGACCCATTGTTGCCGGGATTGCAGCACATCGACGGCGGTGCGGGTGCCGGCCTCATAGCCGGACTCGGTGGCCTTCAGCGCGATCATGTTGGATTCGGAGGCGCGCCGCAGCGCCTTGACGCGCGAGATCTCGGACAGCACGCCCAGGTAGGCGTCACGCGCATCATGCTCGGTCTGACGGGCTACGCGCTCCAGGCGTTCCTTGGCGGCGCGATGCTGGTAGGTGGCCTGCCGCACCTGGGATGACACCATGCCGCCGGAGTACAGAGGGAACGTCAGCTGCAAACCGATGGAACGCTGACTCTGGTCCAGGGTTTGGCCGCCTGCGGGACTGCCGTCGGGAAAGGTGTCGACGCCGTTGCTGCTCAGGTGACCGGCGCTGCCGACCAAGTCTAGCGAGGGATAGTGACCGCCGCGCGCGGAGCTGACATTGTCGCGCGCGATATCGGCTGACAGGCGGCTCGAGACCAGAGAGAGATTCTGTTGCAGCGCCATGTCGACCCAGCGGTCCTCGCTGATCGGATCTGGGTTGGCGAGTTCAAAGGGTTCGATGGGACGTGCCAGGTAGTCGAACAAATCGCCGGTGATTTCGCGCAGCAGTTCGAGCGCGGAGGCGAGACTGCGCTTTCCTGCTATGACGGCGGCCGCGGTGGTGTCGTGCGATGCGCGCGCTTCCTCGACGTCTGTGACCGCGATCAAGCCGATCTGATAGCGCGCCTCGGCCTGCTCGAGCTGGCGGGATACCGAGATGAGGGCGACCTGCTGGGCTTCGACGTCGTCTTGCGCACCGAGCACATCGAAGTAACGCTGGGCGACGCGCTCCATCAGATCCTGCTTGGCGGACTGATAGTCCGCCTCGGCTTGTGCTACCTGCGAATCGGCGCGCTGCAACGCCACCCAGTTCTCCCAGCGGAACAGATTCTGCTTCAGGTCGAGCGTGTATTTGTGGGCGGTGGTGTTGATGTCGCCGCTGAACGGAAAGCTTTCGAACAGACTATTCGGGGTGCCTGCCGGAGCGCAGGGGATGCCGCCGGCGCCGACGGTGGTGCCGGGCGTGCAGGTCGGCAGGCTCACCACTTCGGTCTGATTCTGGCTGCCGCTGTCGCGTTCGCGGGTGATGGATCCGTTGGCGGCCAGCTGGGGCAGGAGCGCCGCAAGAGCCTGTGGCTTGGCTTCCAGGGCGGCCAGGCGAGTGGCTTCAGCCTCGCGTAGCTGAGGGTCGTTTTGCAGCGCGCGCTGATAGACCGCCACCAGGTCGGCACCCAGCGCACTGTTTGCAGCTAAAACCATAGAAATTGCCAAAAACAGTCGCTTCATGGCTTCCCGGGAACCGGTATTATAGTGTTGTATATTACTATATCACCCAGTGCGTATCCCAGGTCAATAGGTAGGGATGCTCGGATCCAAATCGCGTGACCAGGCGAGAATGCCGCCGCTCAGGTTGGCAATGGACGCGAAACTTTTCTGTTCGAGAAAGCGCGCCACTTGCATGCTGCGGCCGCCAGAGCGGCAGATGATCACCGTCTCCTTGCCCGGGTCGAGTTCGCCGAGGCGATCGGCAATCTGTCCCATGGGGATGTGTACGAATTCGGTGGGCGCCGGTGCGAGCTTCACTTCCCAGTCCTCGCGGACATCGACCAAGGCGATGTCGGCGCCGGACTCGCGCCGCTGGACGAATTCACCTGGAGTGATTTCCTTGACCATCGTCAGAAGACAAACCGGGGTGCCGCCAGCGCATTCACCAACGGATCGATGACGGTCTCGAACAGACTTTCGCGAATCCACTCGGCATCATCCACGCGCCGTATCAGCATGGCATCCATGACCGGCGCCGCGCCAATCACGGCGAACAACCGACCGCCGATGCGCAGTGCGCGTTCGAAGCGCGTATCGTGGATGGGCAACGACCCGGTCACTGCAATGACGTCGTACTCCCCCAGGGAAGCGCTGCTGCATGCGTCCCGTGTTTCGAAGCTGACACGCGCCGCCGGTACGGTGCGAACGTTGGTCGCCGCCGCCTTGGTCAGTTCGGGAAAGATTTCGATGCTATGTGTCGACGATGCTAGCAGCGCCAAGCAGGCAGACAGATAACCGCTACCGCTGCCGACCTCCAGCACGCTTTCCTTCGCCGTCACCGCCAGCGCCTGCAAGATGCGGCCTTGCAGCTTAGGTGCAAGCATCGATTGCCCATAACCTATGGGAATCGCCGCATCGGCGAAGGCGAGATCCCGATACTCGGGCGGTACGAACGCTTCGCGGGGTACGGTGGCGAAGACATCCAGCACGCGTGGGTCGAGAACTTCCCAAGTGCGTATCTGCTGATCGACCATCTGTTGACGAGCGGCCAACGTATCCATGATTTCTCGCGGTAATTTAAGCCCGCTCATTATGGTCAATTTCCACAGGGTTCGCGAGTCCCTTGCGCTATTCTGGTGTGGCGCCCGCCACGGGCAGAAAAATCATACGTCGGGGCTCGTCGTCATCGAGGTCAGTGTTGAGTTTGCCTTCCTTTCTGATGTGGTTCGTTACCGCAGCCGTGCCCGCGGTGGTCCTAGTCGTACTATTTGTCTGGAAAAAAAGGCAGGAACGCGCGGTCAACGACCTATCCGAGCAAGTTTGGCAGCTGTCGAGCGAGAGCAGCAGCGCGGGACGGATCGCGGTCGATAGGCCCGGCGCTCTCGCCCATTTGGGATTGGCGGTCAACAACTTGTTGGAAAGCCTCGAGCAGCGCGGTGCGCGTCTGCAAGACCGCGAACGGCTGTTTCAGCGTCTGGTCGAGACGGTGCACGACGCGGTCTTGATTCATCGCAAACAGATTCTGTTCGCCAACTCGCGCTTCCTGACTTTGCTCGGTGCGAGTTCGGCCGATGTAGTGGGCAAATCACTCGCTGATTTCGTCGGACCGGAATATGTGGAGCTGGTGGCGAACAATTTGCGGCGCCGCCTTGCCGGAGATGCCGCGGCGGAGCGCTACGAAGTCGAGCTGGTGGGCCCGAAAGGGCAAGTGACCCGGGTGGAGCTGTCGAGCGCGGTGATCGACAGCGCGGGAGAGACGGCACTGCTGCTCACGGCGCTGGAGATGATGCCCGCCTCCGTCGAGTCGACGCCTCAGCCCAAGCCGCGCGCCATGGTGACGCTGGATGCCATGGGCGAGAGCGTCGTTACCGTCGACACCGAAGGACGCATCGATTACATAAATCAATCCGCCGCGATGCTGTTGGGCCAACAGTTCGACCAAGTCGTGGGGAAACTGTTCGCCGATGTGGCGACCCTGGTCGATGAGACCGATCGACACTCGCTCGGCGATCCGGTGCGCAAGGCTCTGACCACTGGGGGCCGCGTGACCATGGGAAGACGCGCGGTGCTGGTACCCGCGAATGGCACCGTGGAGCGCTCGGTGGAAATCAGCGTCACGCCGCTGCGTTTCGACAACAAGGATCTGCTGGGATTGGTGCTGGTGATGCACGACACGAGCGAAATGCGCGGGCTCACGAGGCAGATGACCTATCAAGCCAGCCACGATGCGCTCACGGGCTTGGTGAATCGGCGTGAGTTCGAGCGACGACTGGCCGAGGCGTTGGACTCGGCGCAGACCGGCGACACCGGTCATGCGCTTTGCTACTTGGATCTGGACCGTTTCAAGGTGGTCAATGACACTTGCGGCCATACCGCCGGCGACAACATGCTGCGCGAAGTGGCCTCGCTCATCAAAGAGGTGGTGCGCGATTCGGATACGGCGGGACGCATCGGCGGCGATGAGTTCGCGCTGCTGTTGGTGGGGTGCCCATTGGAGAAGGCGCGGCAGATCGCGGACAACGTCGTGCGCTCGGTCAACGAATATCGCTTCGTGTGGAAAGACAAGATCTTCGACATCGGGGTGAGCATCGGCCTGGTAGAGATCGGGCGCGACAGCGGCAGCATCGAGGACATCATGAACTCGGCTGATTCCGCCTGTTACGTGGCGAAGAAGGCCGGCGGTTTGCACGTACACGTGTATTCGGCGCGCGAGGAGGCGAGCGCGCGTCACAGCGGCGAGATACATTGGCTGCAGAAACTGCAAGGCGCATTGCGCGACAATAAATTCGAACTGTACTTCCAGCCAATCGTGCACGCGCGTGCCGGCGGTGTGCGCGGGCCTGCACTCGAAGTCTTCGTGCGCCTGGAGGGCGAGAACGGCATGCCCGGCGCGCCGCCGGCGGAGTTCATTCGCGCCGCCGAACGTTACCGGCTGATGCCGCACGTCGATCGATGGGTGGTGCAGGCGGTGCTGGCGGCACTGGGCCGCGGCGGAATGCGATTGCCGCCGGGCCGCAGCGTCGCCATCAATATCGCCGGGCAGACCTTGGCGGATGCGACGTTCTTGGAGTTCGTGGTGGACTGCCTCGACCACACGGGCGCCGATCCCGCCGACATTTGTTTCGAGGTGACCGAGAGTTCGGTGGTTGCGAATTTGGATCATGCGCTGCGTTTCATCGCAGTGCTGCACGGCATGGGCTGCGAGTTCGCACTCGACGATTTCGGCAGTGGTTTGAGTTCGTTCTCGACCTTGAAGACCCTGCCGATGGATTATCTGAAGATCGACGGCTCGTTCATCAAGAATTTGGCGGGCGACAGCGTCAACCAGGCTATGGTGGCGGCGATGATCGAATTGGCCCGCAGCCTGAATTTCCGCATCGTGGCCGAACAGGTCGAGGATCAGGAATCGCTCGATACCGTTACCGGTATGGGCATCGATTTCGTGCAAGGATTCGTGGTAGGCCGCCCGCAACCGCTGTCCACCGTGCCCGGCGTGGCTTGAAGCCCCCCTTATAACGCGGCGGCAGCACTCAATAACAAACTACTATGGCAATTGCGCGCCGCTTGGGGCGAAAATCCAGTCAGGCTTCCAGAGGTGCAACATGCCCGTTTACGACGACAATACAAAATCCATCGGCCACACGCCGCTGATCCGCATCAATCGAATGGGCGCGGCCTCCACAGGCGCGGCCTCCACAGGCGGGGCCGCTGGCGGCGCCAGCAGCGGCGCCACCATCCTCGCCAAGATCGAGGGCCGCAATCCGGCCTATTCGGTCAAGTGCCGCATCGGCGCAGCCATGGTGTGGGACGCCGAGCAGCGCGGTGTGCTCAAGCCGGGCATGTCGATCGTCGAAGCCACCAGCGGCAATACGGGTATCGCATTGGCCTTCGCCGCCGCGGCACGCGGCTATGGCTGCGTGCTCACCATGCCGGAAACCATGAGCATGGAACGCCGCAAGGTGCTGGTCGCGTTCGGTGCCAAGCTGATCTTGACGCCGGGACCCAAGGGCATGAAGGGTGCCATCGCCAAGGCGGAGGAACTGGCTGCCTCCGATCCGAAGAAATACGTGTTGATGAAGCAATTCGAGAACCCGGCGAATCCGGCCATTCACGAAAAGACCACCGGCCCCGAGATCTGGGAAGACACCAACGGCAAGGTCGACGTGTTCGTGGCCGGCGTCGGCACGGGCGGCACCTTGACGGGGGTAGCGCGCTACATCAAGAACACCAAGGGTAAGGCGCTGCTTACCGTGGCGGTGGAACCGACGCATTCTCCCATCATCAGTCAGACCTTGGCGGGGCAACCGCTGGCGCCGTCGCCGCACAAGATCCAAGGCATCGGCGCGGGATTCGTGCCGGCGAACCTCGATCTGTCGTTGGTGGATCGCGTCGAGCAAGTGAGCAACGACGAGGCGATCGAGACAGCGCGGCGCTTGGCGCGTGAAGAGGGCATCCTCTGCGGCATATCCTGCGGCGCGGCCATGGCCGCGGCACTACGCCTGGCGAAGGAACCGGCGCAAGCCGGGAAGACCATCGTCGTCATCCTGCCGGACGCCGGAGAACGGTACCTGTCGGGAGCCCTGTTCGAAGGGTTGTTCGAGGAAGTTGAAAAGATGCAAGCCGTTGCTTAGGTTGCCGCGCATGACCGCTTTGGATGAAGTCACCGAGGATTTGCTCGGCAGCTATCTCGGCGACCAGAGGGCGCGGCATGTGTCACGGCAATATCTGCCTTCACGCGAGGCCATCGTCGAGATCCTCGAATCGGTGCTCGATCTCATGTACCCGGGATATTTTGGGCGGCGTGATTTGACCGAGGAGAATCTCGAGGCGCACATCGCCGAGAAGGTCGCGGCATTGGTGCCGCTGATGGAACGCGAGATTGAGCACTGTCTGTGCTACGGACGCGAACGCGACTGGCAAAGCTCGCAGACTCCGGAGTTTCGTGAGTGCGCGCCGCGGGCACGCGAGCTGGCGGAAATTTTTCTACGGCGGCTGCCGCAGATACGAGGAATGCTGATTCGCGACGTGCAGGCCGCGTTCGACGGCGATCCCGCGGCCTTGAACATCGACGAAATCATTCTGGCCTATCCTGGAGTGCTGGCAGTGAGCGTGTATCGCATCGCGCATGCACTGTACGACTTGGGCGTGCCGATGATGGCGCGCATCATGACCGAATGGGCGCACTCCAAAACCGGATGCGACATCCATCCGGGTGCGACCATTGGTGCCGCCTTCTTCATCGACCATGCCACCGGCGTGGTGATCGGCGAGACCACCAACATCGGCGACGGCGTGAAGCTCTATCAAGGCGTGACCTTGGGGGCGCTGTCGTTTCCCCGCGATTCGAGCGGCCACATAATCCGCGGCCGTAAGCGTCATCCCACCGTGGAGGACGGCGCAACCTTGTATGCGAATGCCACTGTGCTCGGCGGCCAAACCACCGTCGGCGCCGACAGCGTCATCGGCGGCTCGGTATTCCTGGCGCGCAGCGTTCCGGCGCGCTCACGGGTGTCGCTGAAGGAGCCGGAATTGCGCGTGGCGAGCCGAGATGGGGCGGCGGAGCCGGACGCTATCTATTTCGACATCTAGGGGCGAGAGCCAGCCGGACGGGAACGCAAAGGCGCAGTTCCCGCTATGTTGTCTCACTGCCCTGATCCCGCCGGGCCAAACGCTGGGCTACATCATCTTCCCGAGCACCGGTACGAGCAATAGCGCGACGATGTTGATGATCTTGATCAAGGGATTGATCGCAGGTCCGGCAGTATCCTTGTAGGGATCTCCGACGGTGTCGCCGGTCACGGCGGCTTTGTGCGCGTCCGAACCCTTGCCGCCGAAGTGGCCTTCTTCGATGTACTTCTTGGCGTTGTCCCACGCACCGCCGCCGGTCGTCATGGAGATCGCCACGAACAGGCCGGTGACGATGGTGCCGATCAAGAGACCGCCGAGCGCCTGCACGCCGGAGCCGGGTCCCATCAGAAAATTGATGATGAACACCAGAACGATGGGCACGAAGATGGGGAGCAGCGAGGGAATGATCATTTCTTTGATGGCTGCCTTGGTGAGCATATCCACCGCGCGCGAGTAGTCGGGCTTGGCGGTGCCTTCCATGATGCCCTTGATCTCGCGGAACTGGCGTCGAACCTCGTTGACCACGGCGCCCGCGGCGCGGCCCACCGCCTCCATCGCCATCGCCGCGAACAAGTACGGCACGAGGCCGCCGATAAATAAGCCGATGATGACCGCGGGATTGGACAGATCGAAAGTGGTGGTGTGCCCGGTGACTTCGGACAGCTTGTGAGTGTAGTCGGCGAACAGCACCAATGCCGCGAGCCCCGCTGAACCGATGGCGTAGCCCTTGGTGACGGCCTTGGTGGTGTTGCCCACTGCGTCGAGGGGATCGGTGACATCGCGCACCTTTTTGTCCAAACCGGCCATCTCGGCGATGCCGCCGGCATTGTCGGTGATCGGTCCGTAAGCATCTAGCGCAACGATCATGCCGGTCATCGACAACATGGCGGTGGCGGCGATGGCGATGCCGTACAGCCCCTCGAGTTGAAACGAGGCCCAGATGCTCAAGGCCACCGCGATCACGGGCAGTGCGCACGACTTCATCGATACGCCGAGTCCGGCGATGATGTTGGTTGCATGACCGCTCTGCGAAGCCGCCGCGACATGCTGCACGGGCTTGTACTCGGTCGCCGTGTAGTACTCCGTGATGACGATCATCGCTGCGGTCAGCGCCAACCCGACAAGGGTGCACAGCCACATCGACATGCCTTGCGCGCCCATGATGCTGTTGGATACGAAGTAGAAGGCGATCGCCGAAATGCCGCCCGAGACCGCCACGCCGCGATACAGGGCGTTCATGATCTTGCCGCCTGGACGGGCTGAAACGAAGAAGGTGCCGACAATGGAGGAGACGATGGAAATGGCGCCGAGCACCAGCGGATACAGCACGGCCCGCTCGCCCATATCGACCATTACCAAGCCGCCGAGCAGCATGGTGGCGACCAAGGTCACCGCGTAGGTTTCGAACAGGTCGGCGGCCATGCCGGCGCAGTCACCCACATTGTCGCCGACGTTGTCGGCGATGACGGCAGGATTTCGCGGATCATCTTCAGGGATGCCGGCTTCAACTTTGCCCACCAGATCTGCGCCGACGTCCGCGCCCTTGGTGAAGATACCGCCGCCCAAGCGCGCGAAGATCGAGATCAGGGAACCGCCGAATGCCAAACCCACCAAGGAACGCAGCGCCGTCTCCGAGTCGCCCAACACACGCTGCATGACTAAAAAGTAACCCGCGACCCCGAGCAGGCCCAGGCCGACGACCAGCATGCCGGTGATGGCGCCACCGCGAAAAGCCACCTTGAGCGCGGCGTTGATGCCGTTGTGCGCCGCCTGAGCCGTGCGCACGTTAGCGCGCACCGAGATGAACATGCCGATATAGCCGGCGAGCCCCGAAAGCATCGCACCGACGGCGAAACCGCCGGCCGTGGCCCACCCCAGCGCCAAGCCCAGCGCGATGAACAAAATGACTCCGACAACGGCGATGGTCGAATACTGACGATTCAAATAGGCGCGCGCACCGGCTTGAATGGCGGCGGCAATCTCCTGCATTCGCGGATTGCCGGCGGGCAGGGCAAGAATCCAGCGCACCGAGATCACGCCGTAGAGGATTGCAACAACACCGGCTGCAATGGCCAACCATAGCGCAAAATCAAGAGTCATGAGGGGTCTCCAGGTCTTATGTTATTGAAATACTTAAGAAAAAATCTCTATATCGCAAAAGGCTTGCGCAGACGCTTCGCTACGCCGGCCGCTTTGAGCGCAGCGTATACGGGCAATCCGTTGCGGTAGGGAGGGTACCCTTCCCCGCCGATGAGGGGCAATAGATAACGGCGACAAGCGCTGGTTATTCCGAAGCCGTCGGGCGTGATGAAGTTGCGCGGCACCTGCTTCTCGCGGTTGGCGATCTCGGTCAACGGCGCTTCGCCGATGCTCCAGCGATAGGGCTTGGAGGATTTTCGGACGATGATGGGCATGACCGCGGTCTTGCCCTTGAGCGCGAACTCCACGGCGGCCTTGCCCACGGCGTAGGCTTGATCGACGTCCACCTGCGAGGCGATGTGGCGTGCTGCGCGCTGCAGATAATCGGCGACCGCCCAGTGGAACTTGTAACCGAAGGCCTGCTGGGTCATTTGCGCGACCACAGGCCCGACACCGCCTAGTTGCGCGTGACCGAAGGCATCCTTGGTACCCGCTTCGGCGAGAAATTTTCCGTGAAGGTCGCGCACGCCCTCGGACACCACCACCACGCAGTAGCCGCGCTTTTCTACGGTGGCGCGCACCTTGGCCAGGAACGCCTCGCGGTCGAATGCGATTTCCGGAAACAGGATGATGTGCGGCGCGTCGCCGGCCTTCTCGCCGGCCAAACCGCCCGCAGCTGCGATCCACCCGGCATGGCGGCCCATCACTTCGAGGACGAAGACCTTGGTGGAGGTGCGCGCCATCGAGGCCACATCGAGCGCCGCTTCGCGGGTCGATACCGCAATGTATTTGGCGGCGGAACCGAATCCTGGGCAGCAGTCGGTTAGGGCTAAATCATTGTCGACGGTCTTCGGGATGCCGATGCAAGCGATGGGATATTCCATCTGCGCCGCTATCTCCGACACCTTTTGCGCGGTGTCCATGGAGTCGTTGCCGCCGTTGTAGAAAAAATAGCCGATATCGTGGGCGCGGAATACATCGATCAAGCGTTCGTACTGCGCGCGGTTCTTTTCGATCGAAGCCAGCTTGTAGCGCGCCGAGCCGAAGGCCCCGCCGGGGGTATGGCGCAAGGCGGCGATGGTGACGCGGCTCTCTTTGCTGGTGTCGATCAGGTCCTCGGTGAGCGCACCGATGATGCCGTGACGGCCGGCGAAGACGCGGCCGATCTTGCCGGAATGGCGCTGCGCCGTTTCGATGACCCCGCAAGCTGAGGCGTTTATCACAGCGGTTACGCCGCCGGATTGAGCGTAGAACGCGTTCTTCTTCATGGTGCCCCCGGGAATACGAGCCGCGCAGAATAGCCGATCGGGGCTCGCTAGGCACGGCGTTTGACGGTGGGGGCGCCCGAAGGTACGGTAGCGCGCTTTAAACCAACAAAAGAATCATGCGAATAGTCCTATTGGGAGCCCCGGGATCCGGCAAAGGCACGCAGTCGCAACTGCTGATGAAGGCCTATGGAATCCCGCAAATATCGACCGGCGACCTATTGCGCGAGGCGGTCGCCAAGGGCACCGAATTGGGGCTCAAAGCGAAGGGTTTCATGGATGCCGGCAAGCTGGTGGACGACGTGACCGTGCTGGGCATGATTCGCGAACGTTTGCAGCAACCGGATGCCGCAAAAGGCTTCATTCTGGACGGTTTTCCGCGAAACATCGCGCAGGCCGAGGCCCTGGGCACGATGCTCACCGACATGGGCACGCCGCTGCAGGCGGTGGTTTTACTCAATCTCGATCTCGGGATTCTGTTCAAACGTTTGAGCGGCCGGCGGATTTGCCAAGCCTGCGGCCAGGTAACCAACGTGCATCCGGAAGTGGCGGGCGCGCAAACGAACGCGAACACGCCCTGCAAAAAAACCGGCGCAACGCACCAGTGGATTCAACGCCCCGACGACAAGGAAGAAGTGATCGGCAAACGGCTCGAGGTGTACGACGCGCAGACCAAGCCGCTGATCATGTACTACTCGAACTCCGGCCTGCTGCGCGTCGTCGAGGCGGACGCCGCCATGGAAACCGTGTTCAAGCACATTGAGCAGGCCGTGGAAGGTGTAGCCACCGCCCAGGTTTGAGCGCCGATCTAGCCGAGCGCGTCAAGTAGAGACGTTCCTATTTCCTCGAGGCGCCACCCGCCGAGCGCGGGCGACTCGCGCTTGCCCATCGCCAGAGCCTTGAGTTCACCTCGCGGCGCCAAGACTTCCGCGCTGATTTGTAGTTCCGCGGCGCGCGCATCGACCACCTTGTTGAGCTTTTCCATCAGCGCCTTCTGCTCGGGCGTAGGACGCGAATCCTGCAGCGGCTCCGACTCGTCCAGCGGCGCGGCGCTTGCCGACTGCAGCGCCTCGAGAACGCCGGCAGTGAGACGCTCGTTCAGCGGCTGCACGACCTGCAACGCGGCGGCGTCGACGGGCGCGGCATGCGCGATGGAAAAAATCGCTGCGTCCGACAAAATCCAGGCGCGCGGCAAATCACGTTCGCGCGCCATGCGTTCGCGCCATACCGCAATGGCCTTGGCGCGGGACCGTGGTTTGGGTTCGAGTTGCGCGATGCCGCGCAGCCGCTGCCAACTCTTGCTGGTGTCCGGCTCGTACAAGTCACGGCTTTCCAGCGCGGCGCAGTCCTCGCTCGCCCAACGCTCGCGGCCGAGTCGCTGCAGGCGCTCGGCGAGTCTTGCAGCGATGTCGCCGAGATATAGAACATCGTCCGCGGCGTATTCCAGTTGTTCGCGGGTCAGCGGCCGCTTCGACCAGTCGGTGCGCGTCTGGCCTTTCGGAACCACTACATCGAGCAGTGTTTTCACCAACTCGGCGTAGCCAATCTGTGGCTTGAGACCGATGCAGGCGGCCGCGATCTGCGTGTCGAACACCGGCGTGAGCACTTTTTTGGCAGTCAGGTAGATGGCCTCGAGATCCTGCCGCGCGGCGTGCAGCAGCTTGCGCGTGGCGACAGCGGTCAGAGAGGCCATCAACGGCTCGAGCGATCCCACGCGCAGGGTGTCGATGCACCAGATGCGGCCGCCGGCACTCAACTGCAGCAAACAGAGCTTCGGAAAGAAGGTGCGTTCGCGCAGGAATTCCGTGTCGACACCGATTGACTGCTGCGATTCGAGCTCGCGCGCCAGCGGCGGCAGCTCGTCGCTTCGATCGATCCAAATGGCATCGGGCATGTCGTGGGTCCTGTACAATTTGCGGTGGATTATGACTGAAACCGGACGCATGACGATGCATGTGCACATCTTAGGTATCGGCGGCACGTTCATGGGCGGCCTCGCAGCGATCGCCAAGGCGGCGGGTTTTCGCGTTACCGGCTCAGATCTCAACGTGTATCCGCCGATGAGCACGCAGCTGGAAACGCTGGGCATCGATTTCGTCCAAGGCTATGCCGCGGATCAGCTTGACCTGCGCCCCGACATCGTGGTCGTGGGCAATGCCTTGAGCCGCGGAGTTCCCGTGGTGGAGGCGATGCTCGACCGCGGCATGGCCTACACGTCGGGTCCGCGCTGGCTGGCAGAGCAGGTGCTGCGCGACCGTCACGTCATTGCGGTTACGGGCACGCACGGCAAGACCACCACCACCGCCATGCTCACCTGGATCCTGCAGCATGCGGGATTGGAGCCGGGATTTTTGATCGGCGGAGTGCCGGGAAATTTCGACAGCAGCGCGCGCTTCGGCAACGCGCCCTACTTCGTCATCGAGGCGGATGAATACGACACGGCGTTTTTCGACAAGCGCGCCAAGTTCGTGCATTACCGGCCGCGCACGGTGGTTCTCAACAATCTGGAGTACGACCATGCCGATATCTATCCGGACGTGGCATCGATTCGGCGTCAATTCAATCAGTTGCTGCGCACCGTGCCGGGAACGGGGCGGCTGATCGTCAATGCGCACGACGCGGAGCTCAAGACGACTCTGGAGATGGGTTGCTGGACACCGCGCGAGACCTTCGCCATCGGTGACGGAGCGGACTGGAGCGCGCACATCGACCTTAAGCGGGCGGGGCGCATACACGCCGTGCGCTTCACGGTGAATTTCCAAGGTCATCAGGTGGGAGAGGTCGAGTGGGATTTGCTCGGCGAACACAATGTGATGAACGCGTTGGCCGCGGTCGCCGCGGCGCGCCACGTAGGTGTGGCCGCGCAGCGGTCCCTCGAGGCGCTGCGGGAATTTCGCGGCGTGAAGCGCCGCATGGAGATCCGCGGCGTGATCGGCGGCGTCACCGTCTATGACGATTTTGCGCATCACCCGACGGCCATCGATACGACGCTGCGCGGGCTGCGCACGCGTGTCGGCGCGGCGCGCATCATCGCCGTGTTGGAGCCGCGCTCCAACACCATGAAGATGGGCGTGCATCGCGACCACATGGCGCCGGCGCTTACCACGGCGGATCTCACCTATTTTTTCTGTCCTGCCGATTTGGGATGGGACTTGAAGAGCGCGGTGGCATCGATGGGCGAGCGGGCACGCTTCGCGGAATCCGTCGATACGCTGGTGCAGGAGTTGGCGGCGGAGGCGCACGCCGGCGACCACATCCTGGTAATGAGCAACGGCGGATTCGGCGGGTTGCACGAGAAGTTGCTGACGGCGCTGCGGGGGCCGGCCAACCGGGGGCCGGCCAACCGGGGGCCGCAGTGAGCGAAATGCCCGCTTGCGCGACGCCCGACAGGCCCGCCCCCGCATCGCTGGCGCTGTTCCCGCTGCACATCGTGTTGTTTCCCGGCGGTCCGCTGCCGTTGCGCATATTCGAAACCCGCTACGTCGACATGGTGCGCAGTTGCATGCGTACTGCTTCGAGCTTCGGCGTGGTCTTGATTCGTACCGGCAACGAGGTCGGTCCCGCGGAAACATTCGACGTCGGCACGACGGCATCTATCGTCGATTTCCACCAGCTGTCCGACGGCTTCCTTGGCCTCTCCTGCATCGGCAGCCAACGCTTCCACATCAACACGCGCAATGTGCAGGCGAACGGCCTGAATGTCGCCGGCGTTGATTGGCTGCCGCCCGAGCCGACGCTGTCGGTCCCGGAGCGGCACGCGAGTTTGTCGCAATTGCTCGAATCGGTGCTGCCGCAGCTGGGCGAGGGCTACACGAACATGGAATTGAAGCTGGACGATGCGGCATGGGTGGGGCACCGACTCGCTGAAATATTACCCATTCCCGCTTCGCAGAAGCAGTTCTGCCTGGAACTCGACGACCCGATTCAGCGCCTGGAATTCCTGGCGCCCTTGGCTATGGGGCCCGCGGCTCACGCACGGCCCAGCGAGCCCGACTGAGCCACAACAGCGCGAGGATGCACAGTCCCCACGGCAAGAGCCAGAGTCCGAGCAGGCCGTCGAAGCGGCCTACCCACATCGAGTATTGCGGCGTGCTGCCGCGCACCGTGCTTTCCTGCAGCATGCGCAGCACGACCACCCAGCCGGCGTGCAAGCCGATTGCCACCGCGATATTTCCGGTGAGCGCGCGCGTCAGGCTCAAGATCAGTCCCACGATCAACCACGACAACAGCGAGTCGTAAACTAGGCTGATATGGGCCAACGGCGCGAACGAACGGATCAACAAGTCGAAGCCGCTGTGCCAACCCAACTCCTCGGCGGGAATGCGTACCTTGGCGTACAGATGCAGCACCGCGAACAGAGAAGCGGTGAGCAGCGCTGCGGTCCAGGAGCCCGACTCGGCTTGGATGGCTGTGTGCATCGCGCCGCGCATGAGTGTCTCTTCGAGGAGCGCGACGGCGACGCCCGAGCCCACGCCGACCGCGAAGATGCGCACGAGGCTGCCTAGGCTAAGCAGGAATTGCGGATCCCTGACGCGCAATCCCGTGCTCAGCAGGAACAGCGCGCCGAGGCCGGCGGACAGCATGCCAAGCAGGCCCCACTTGAGGCTGCGCGTGAGAAAAGTGCGCCAGGGCAGGCCGTAGCCATAGTCGCGCTTGGAATAGAGGTGCAAGTGCCGGCACACCCAGACCAGCTCCGCCAACAGCACCAGCATCGCGATGCGGCCGCCGACGCGATGGAAGGCGAAGTTGGCGAAGCCCCTGGTCGCCTCGTAAGCCGGATATGCAACGCACGCGGTGACGATGCCGGCGAGCAGAATTGCGCCAAAGAACCAAGCGAAGGCGCGCACGCGCGTTCAGGCCGCGGCGGGCTTCAGGGATGCGAAGACGCGCTCGGCAGCGGCGACGGTCGCATCGATATCGGCATTCGAATGCGCCGCCGACATGAAGCCCGCCTCGAAGGGCGAAGGTGCGAGATAGATGCCCTCGGCCAGCATGCCGTGGAAGAAGCGCTTGAATAACTCCGTGTCGCAGGCCATGACCTTGTCGAAGCGATCGACTTGTTTTTCCCTGGTGAAGAACAAACCGAACATGCCGCAGACATGATTGGTGCTCACGGCGATGCCAGACTGCGCGGCAGCCAAGCCTAAGCCGGACATTAAACTTTCGGTTTGTGCCAGCACGTGGCGATGAAATCCGGGAACGGCGATCAGCTCCAGAGTGGTCAAGCCGGCGATCATGGCGACCGGATTGCCCGACAGCGTGCCAGCCTGATAAATGGGCCCCAGCGGCGACAGCTGTTGCATGATGTCGCGGCGCCCGCCGAAAGCACCCACCGGCATGCCGCCGCCGATTATTTTGCCCAACGTAGTCAGATCGGGCCGCACACCGTAGAGCTCTTGCGCGCCCCCCAAGGCAACTCGAAACCCGGTCATGACTTCGTCGAATATCAGCAGCGCGCCGCTCGCGTCGCATTCGCGGCGCAGCGTCTGCAGAAAATCCGCGGCCGGCGGCACGCAGTTCATGTTGCCGGCGACAGGTTCGACGATCACGCAGGCGATTTGCTTGCCGATCTGACGAAAGGCATCGCGAACCCGCTGAGGGTCGTTGTAGGGCAGCACCACGGTGTATTCGGCCAGTGCTTTGGGTACCCCAGGCGAAGTCGGAACTCCGAGCGTGAGGGCGCCCGAGCCCGCTTTTATGAGCAGCGAGTCCGAGTGGCCGTGATAGCAGCCCTCGAATTTAACGATGACGTCGCGCCCCGTGAAGCCGCGCGCCAAACGTATCGCGCTCATGGTGGATTCGGTGCCGGAACTGACGAAACGCACCAACTCGATGGAGGGCATGAGTTCGATGACGCGTCGTGCCAACTGCGTCTCCATCTCGGTTGGCGCGCCGAAGCTCAGGCCTGCGGCGGCCACCGTTTGCACCGCCTCGATCACTTCCGGATGCGCATGACCTAAGATCATCGGACCCCACGAGCCGACGTAATCGATGTAGCGGCGCCCCTCGGTGTCGAAGGTGTAGGCGCCCGAGGCTCGCTTGAAGAACACCGGCTCGCCGCCCACGCTGCGGAAGGCTCGTACCGGCGAATTGACGCCGCCCGGAATGTATTTGCAGGCTTCTTGAAATAGACTCATCGCAGCACTCTAAACAGCGAGGGCGCTGTCGGGCAAGCTGAGAAGTACCTCGAAGCCGCCCGGGGTGTTGCGCGCGCGTGCAGCACCGCCGTGCGCCTTCATGACTTGCGCCGTGATGGCCAAGCCGATTCCCTCGCCGCCGCTGTCGCGGTCGCGTGATTCCGCGACCCGGTAAAAGGGCTCGAAGATGCGCTCGAGATCGGCGGGTGGCACGCCGGGGCCATGATCCGCGATGGCGATCTCGAGGCCGGATTTCAAGCGGGCGATGGACAAATCCACCGGGGTCTTGGTAGGGCTGTAGCGCACGGCATTGCGCAGTACGTTCTCGATGGCACTGCGCAACAGTTCGCGGTTGCCGAGAATTGCCGCATGGGCCGAGCCTTGGACTTGCACCGTGCAATCCTTGACCGCGCCCTCGAAATTCGCATCGCGCACGACTTCCTCGATGACCTCATCCAGCTCGAAGCTCTGCTTTTCGATACGCGCATTGGCGCCGTGCAGCCGCGCCAGCTTCAGCACCTGACTGATCATGGAATCGAGCCGCTCGATTTCGCGCTCCAGGCGGTCCAGCTGCCGCGTCATGTCCGCAGGCGGCTGGCGCGCCAGACCCAGCGCAACGCGCATGCGCGCCAGCGGCGAGCGCAATTCGTGAGAAATGTCGCGCAGCAGCTGCGTGGTGGCGCTGCGGTTGGCGCGCAGTTGAAACGCCATGGCGTCGAAGTCGCGCGCCAGCACGGCGAGTTCATCCTTGCGGCCCTCGAGGCCGTCGCTGACGCGAATGTTCAAATTCTCCGAGGCGAGCGCGCGAGCACCCGCTTGAATACGTCGAATGGGGGCGCTCAAGTGCTGCGCCAGCCACCAGCTGGTGATGGCGCTGACAATCAACGCAATCCCCAATATGGTGAGGGAAATGGCAGGCAGACTCAGCGCCCCGAAGACGCTGGGGCGGCGCGGCGAGAACACCACGGTGTATAGCGAGCCGTCGGCGGCGACGATCTGCGGCGCGGCGCGCGAGGGACGGTAGTTGCCCGAAGGCGTACCGGTATCGCGGTTGATGGCCTCCAGGCGGCGCGCGGCAAAGTCGGGAATGTGCCTGCCCAATATGTCGCGTCCATCGGGGCCGATGATGAACAGGTCGCGGTCGGCGATCGAGTTCTTGTTTGCCTGCAGCCAGGTGCGCAACGCGCCGATGCCGCCGCGGTCCAGCACCTCGGAGGCTTGAATGGCCGCATTAGGCCGGCGCTGCAGTTCGGGGGACTCGTATTCGCGCGCCGCAATGGTGAAAGTGGTGGCAATGCTGGCGCCGACGATGAGCGCCATCGCGAGCCAGAACAGCACGAAGATTCTCAGAAACAAACTATGCATAGGTAAGCGTGTAGCCCGCGCCGCGCACGTTCTTGATCTCCGGGTTTTTGCCGGTTTCGAGCTCCAGCTTGCGCCGCAAATTACTGATGTGGGTATCGATGCTGCGATCGTAGGCGACCAGTTTGCGGCCGAGCGCCTGTTCGGTCATGGATTCGCGCGAGATCACCTGGCCGGCGGAGCGCATGAGCAGCTCGAGCACACGCAACTCGGCGCCGGTAAGCGGCACCAGTTTTTGCGAGACGTGCGCCTGATGCGTGCCGGTATTGAGCACGATCGGCCCGACGACGAGTTCGTCGGGCGCGCCGCCGCGCGTGTAGCGGTTGTTGGCGCGGCGTAGCACCGCGCGAATTCGCGCCACCAACTCGCGCGGATTGAATGGCTTGCTCAAGTAGTCGTCGGCACCGAGTTCCAAGCCTACGATGCGATCCACATCGTCGCCGCGCGCAGTGAGCATCAGTATGGGCGTGGCGTATGAGGCGCCGAGCTTGCGCAACAGATCGAAGCCGCTGATGCTCGGCAACATCACATCGAGAATGAGAATCTCGAAATTGTTGTTCTGCAGTTCCGTCAGCGCATCGCCGCCATCATGCAGGCTCTTCACGTCGAAGTGCTCGGCTTCAAGGTACTCGCTCAGCATTTGGCACAATTCGCGGTCGTCATCGACTATCAGCACGCGTGCCTCGCGCGCGCCACTATCCGGCGGTGTGTTGGAGGGCGTCATAAGGGGTATCTATACTCCATAGCCGTGCATGCCGGCCGAATTTACAATTCTTAACAGATCCATGTGGGGACTCTGACACATGTTTACATGCGCCGGGCTTAGGATAGTGCCTGTGGTTTTTCACCATTCTCTTGGAGCAAAGAACATGAAATCGATTCGAAATTTGCTGGCCGGAACGGCTTTGGCGGCCGGTGCGCTGCTGACCGCCGGCACGGTCATTTCGATCGCGACCGCGGCCGATGAAGCGACCCCCGCGCCGACAACTGCGCCGCCGGGCGGCCATGACTGGCATCACCACCATCACGGTATGGGATTTCTATATTCGAAGCTGGGCCTGACCGATGCGCAAAAGGCGTCGATCAAGACCATCATGCAGGCGAACGGTCCGCAGATGAAGGCGCTGCACGAGCAGATGAATGGCAACTCGCTCAAGCTGCAGCAAACGCAACCGAATGACCCGAACTACAGCAACGTGGTCTCGCAGACAGCCTCCGCCAATGCGACGCTGCACCAGCAGATGGACACTTTGAAGGCGACGATCCGTCAAGAGATTTTCGCCAAGCTGACACCCGCCCAACAGACCCAGTTGCAAACGCTGGAGGCGCAGATGGCGGCGCGACGCGCGGCGCATGCCGCCGGGACTGCGCCCGCCGGAACCTGAGTGTGCCGACGGGATCGGGCCGGCCCGGAGGGCGCGCCCCGCAGGGGACGCCCTAAAGCTGTGTCGCCCCGATTCCGTCTTTTTTCAACAGATCGATGACGCTGCCGCGGCCGACCAGATGCCCGGTGCCGACGATCACCAGATAATTCTTTTCGCCCTTCAGCAGCGCTTCGATCTTGGGCAACCACTTGCGGTTGCGCGCCACCAGCACGGATTGATACAGCTGTGGATCACCGCCGAGTTCGGCCTTCAAATCGTTGGCGAACCACTCCGTGTCGCCGCGCTGCCAGGCGCGCACCATTTCGTCGACTTCCTTCGGCAGGTCATGCGCCTGCTCCAGGCTGGATATCAGGTATTCGGCCTGCGCATCCAACGACATGTTTTGAAACAAGGCGATTTGGTCGTGCACGGTCTCGAGGCCAGCGATCGACTTGCCGTCGGTGCGTGCGCGCTCCAAAAAGTAGGCCTCGACGCCAGACTGCGGTTGAAAACCGAGGTGCATCAATTGCATTTGCGATATGGCCTCGGCGGCGAACCACGGCGCGAATTGATCGAAGCTGGGTAATTCCACGCCGACCTCATGCGCGAGCCTGTAGGCGCGGCCGTAGCGCTCCTTGCCGAGGACCGCGGGCAGTCCCTTGTCTTCGGGCATGATGGCGCTGCTGAGCATTTCGGCCTGCACCGCCTGCGAATCCAATTCCTGCAGGTTTACTTCCATATAAATGATCTGCGCGGCGCTGTAGGCGTTCAGCATGGCCGGCGCAAGCGGGTAGTCGCTCGGCCGTAGCACGTGAATCGATCCCAAGATGTAGACGATGTTGTGCTTGCCGTGCACTTCCCAGAGCGCATGCAAGTTGCCATCCGCGAGTGCGGACGCGCAGAGGCACCCGCAGGCCAACGCCAGCGCGAAGACCCGCAAGACTACTGCGCCGCTGCTCTTTGCATGGGCACCGATTCTATCCAGTGCACTTGAGTTTCGATACGGCCATCGGCATGCAGATCAAAGGTACGATAGGCCGGAGGACGTGAATCGACGGCGTAGCGGTCGCTGCCGGGCAGGAATTGCGCGCCCGTCGAAGGCGTTGCGAACAACTTCACCTGACCGCGGGCTCCGTCGTACACCTGGTGCACGTGGCCCCACGTCACCGCGCGTACGTTGGGATGCGCATCGATCACGCGCCAAAATTCCGCGGCATTGGCCAGACCACTGGTATCCAACCAACGGCTACCCATGGTTATCGGATGATGATGCAGACACACCATCGCATGCGGTGCTCCTCGAGCAAGTTCGGCGTCGAGGCGCGCCAATTCGTCGGACCGCAGACGTCCGCCCACGCATCCAGAATCATAGCTGTCCAACATCAGAAATTTCCACGCGCCGAACTCATGCGCGCCGCAAATGCGAAACGGCGCGACGTTGAGTTCGCGGCGCATCGCCTCCGGCTCGTCGTGATTGCCGGGTATGCACAGCACTGGCTTGTCGAGGTTGCCGAGGATGCTGCGGAAACGCAGATAACCCGCCGTGTCGTCTTGCACCAAGTCGCCGGTGACCAGCATCGCGGCGTAATTTGGAACGCGCGCCAACGCTTCTTCGAGCACCGCCCGCAAGCTCGCATCGGTCTGCACACCGCGCAGGCTCGCGGTGGCGCTGCCGTACAAATGCGGGTCGGTGATTTGTAGGAATTTCATCTTGCGAATGCTAGCAAAGCGGCCTTGTTGCAACGGTGAACTGGGTCATGGCGAGCCCTATTGACAGGGTCGCCAATCGCGGACGGAATTCGCATATTGGGACCGCTGTCACGCGGCATTGCTGGCGGAGGTCGCATCGGGGACAATACCCCGCTGCCCTGCCAAACGAGATGCCTTCAATGCCGACGCGGCGAGAACTTGCCAACGCTATCCGTGCTTTAACGATGGATGCGGTCGAAAAAGCCAAATCGGGTCACATAGGCGCGCCGATGGGCATGGCGGATATTGCCGAAGTGCTGTGGCGGGACGTCCTTAAGTTCAATCCCGGCAATCCGGCCTGGATTGATCGTGATCGATTCGTGCTTTCCAACGGCCACGCCTCGATGTTGTTGTATGCGGTGTTGAATTTGACTGGATATCCGCTGCCGATGGAGGAGCTGCAGAATTTCCGGCAATGGGGCTCCAAGACGGCGGGCCATCCGGAGCGCGAATTGCATCTGGGCATCGAGACGACGACCGGTCCGCTCGGCCAGGGCATTTCCAACGCGGTGGGCATGGCCATGGCGGAACGCGCTCTCGCCACTACCTTCAACCGCCCTGGACATCAGATCGTCGACCATCACACCTATGTGTTCCTGGGCGACGGTTGCATGATGGAGGGAATCTCGCACGAGGCGTGCTCCTTTGCCGGCATGCAGCAGCTCGGCAAGCTAATTGCAGTTTACGACGACAACGGCATTTCCATCGACGGCAAGGTCGTCGGCTGGTTCGGCGACGATACCGCCAAACGCTTTGAGGCTTACGGCTGGCAGGTGATTCCCCACGTCGACGGTCAGGATAGTGCTGCCGTCGCCAAGGCGCTGGCCGCGGCGCGAGCCGTCACCGACAAGCCCTCGCTGATTTGCGCCCGCACCATCATTGGCTTCGGTGCGCCCAAACAGGGCACGGCGACCATGCATGGAGAAGCGGGCGCCAACCCCGAAGATATCGCCGCCACCCGCAAAACCCTGGGCTGGAGTTGGCCGCCCTTCGAGATCCCGGCAGACATCAGGGCCGCCTGGGATCAACGCCAAAAAGGTGCCAAGGCGGAGCAGGAGTGGCGCACGCGCTTCACTGCCTACGCCAAAGAATTCCCGGCATTGGCAGCCGAGCTGGAGCGGCGTATGGCGGGAGAGCCGCCCAGCGGTTTCGACGAAGTGGTGCGTGCCTTCACGTCCAAAACCCAGACCGAAGGCAAGGCGCTGGCGACGCGCCAGTCCTCTCAGGCGGCGCTCAATGCCTTGGGGCCCGCGCTGCCCGAGTTGTTGGGAGGATCGGCCGACCTAACCCCCTCGAACGGCACGCTTCGCAAGGATTCGGTCATATTGAGTCCGACCGCGCCGGCTGGCGATTATCTGCATTACGGAGTGCGCGAATTCGGCATGTCCGGGGTGATGAACGGCATAGCAGCCCACGGCGGCTTCATTCCGTACGGCGGCACCTTCCTGACCTTCTCGGACTACGCCCGCAATGCCGTGCGCATGGCCTGTTTGATGATGCTGCGCGTCGTCTTCGTTTACACGCACGATTCGATCGGCCTGGGCGAAGATGGTCCGACGCACCAACCCATCGAGCATCTGACGGCGCTGCGTGTCATCCCGCACATCGATGTCTGGCGCCCCTGCGACGGGGTGGAGACCGCCGTCGCTTGGGGGGCCGCCATCGCCCGCCAAGGGCCCACGCTGCTCATTTTCTCGCGCCAGCCTTGCGTGCACCAGGCGCGCGACGCGGCGCAGATTGCGAACATAGGCCGTGGCGGCTATGTACTGATCGATGCCGGCGGCACGCCTGAGGCCATCGTCATCGCGACCGGCTCGGAGGTCGGCATTGCGGCCGACGCCGTGCGCACTTTGAACGGCAAGGGCCGCAAGGTGCGGCTCGTATCCATGCCCAGCACCAATACTTTCGACGCGCAGGATGAGGCGTATAAGGAAAGCGTGCTGCCGCACACGGTGCTGCGTCGCGTGGCGGTAGAGGCGGGGGTACGCGACGGATGGTGGAAGTATGTGGGGCTCGAAGGGCAGATCCTGGGCATCGACCATTTCGGCGCATCGGCGCCTGCCAAGGACCTGTTCCAGCAGTTTGGATTCACGCCCGACAAGGTGGTCGAGGCGATCGACAGAGTGCTTGGCAACTGAGGGTTTGACTAAAGAGGTTTGAAGCAGATGGCAATCAAAGTGGGGATCAACGGATACGGCCGCATCGGCCGCAACATCCTGCGGGCGCTGTACGAGGGCAAACATGGCGGTGACCTGAAAATCGTGGCGATCAATGATCTGGGCGACGCCAATACCAACGCTCATTTGACGCGCTTCGACACGGCGCACGGCCGCTTCAAAGGCGATGTGCACGTGGAAGGCGACTCCATGGTGGTCAACGGCGACCGCATTCGCGTCGTGGCGCAGCGCGACCCGACGAAATTGCCCTGGGGCGAGCTGGGCGCGGATTTCGTGCTGGAATGCACCGGGTTGTTCACCAGCAAGGCCAAGGCTTCCGCGCACCTCACGGCAGGGGCAAAAAAGGTCGTGATTTCCGCGCCGGGCGGTGATGACGTCGATGCCACCATCGTGTACGGCGTCAATGACAACGTGCTGAAGTCCACGCACTCGGTGATTTCAAACGCGTCCTGCACCACCAATTGCCTGGCGCCGCTGGTCAAGGTATTGCACGAGAAAATCGGCGTGGTGTCCGGCGTGATGACCACCATCCATTCCTATACCAACGATCAAGTGCTCACCGACGTGTATCACTCGGATCTGCGCCGCGCACGCTCCGCCACCATGTCGATGATCCCGACCAAGACAGGGGCGGCGGCAGCCGTCGGACTCGTGCTGCCGGAGTTGAAGGGCAAAATCGACGGCTTCGCTATCCGCGTGCCGACCATCAATGTGTCGCTGGTGGATTTGAGCTTCGTGGCCGCGCGCAAGACCACGGCGGAGGAAATCCACGCCGTCGTCAAAGCAGCCGCGAACGGAACGATGAAGGGCATTCTCGCCTACAACGATGCGCCGCTGGTGTCGGTGGATTTCAATCACGATCCGGCGTCCTCTACCTACGATTCGACGCTCACCAAGGTCATCGAGGGCACTCTGGTCAAGGTTTGCTCGTGGTATGACAATGAGTGGGGATTCTCCAATCGCATGCTCGACACCACGCTGGCGTGGTCGAAGGCCGTTTGAGGCGCTAACCGTGAAGGTCACGAAAATGTCGGCCTTGGATCTGGCCAACAAGCGCGTGTTGATCCGTGAGGATTTGAACGTACCGATTCGTGACGGCGCCGTGAGCAGCGATGCGCGCATCCGTGCTGCGTTGCCGACGATTCGGGCTGCCCTGGCCGCGAAGGCGCGGGTGCTGGTGATGTCGCATCTCGGCCGACCCGAGGAGGGCGCGTATGCCGAGGAGTTCTCTCTGGCTCCGGTTGCCAAGCGCATGACGCAGCTGCTTGGAGTGCCGGTGCAGTTGAAGAAGGATTGGTTGAGCGGCGTCGAGGTCGCGCCCGGCGAAGTCGTGCTGCTCGAGAACGTGCGCTTCAACAAGGGCGAGAAGAAGGATTCCGACGAGCTGTCGCAGCGCATGGCGCAGCTCTGCGATGTGTACGTCATGGACGCCTTTGGCACGGCGCATCGCGCCGAGGCGAGCACCCACGGCGTCGCGAAGTTCGCGCCCATCGCCTGCGCAGGGCCGCTGCTGGTGAACGAATTGTCGGCATTGGAGACGGCGCTGGAGAAGCCGGCACGTCCGTTGCTTGCCATCGTCGCGGGCTCCAAGGTGTCGACCAAATTGACGGTGCTGGAGTCGTTGCTCGGCAAGGTGGATCAGTTGATCGTGGGCGGCGGCATTACCAACACGTTTCTGGCCGCACTCGGATTCAAGGTGGGCAAATCGCTGTACGAGCCGGCCATGCTGGACATCTGCAAGCGCTTGCTGGAGCAATCGGCGAAGCGCGGCATCGACATCCCCATGCCCACGGACGTGGTGGTGGCCAAAGAGTTCTCCGCCAAGGCCGAAGCCGACGTCAAGAACGTCGACGCCGTTTCCGCCGAAGAGATGATCCTAGACATAGGACCGGATTCCGCGGAAGCGATTTCGCGGCTGATCGCTTCGGCCGGTACTATTCTCTGGAATGGACCGGTGGGCGTCTTCGAGTTCGATCAATTCGGCGAGGGCACACGCACCGTGGCCATGGCCATTGCGCGCAGCAAGGCGTTTTCCCTGGCCGGCGGCGGCGATACCTTGGCGGCGATCGAAAAGTACGGCATCGAAGACAGCATTTCCTACATTTCAACCGGCGGAGGTGCGTTTCTGGAATTCGTGGAAGGCAAGAAACTCCCGGCCGTCGACATTCTGGAGCAACGCGCCGGGCTGGAGAGTCCCCTATGATCCCCGTACTTCGACGCACCAAAATAGTTGCAACCCTGGGCCCCGCCACCGACGACCGTCACGTACTGGAGGAGGTAGTGCGCGCCGGCGTCGATGTGGTTCGCTTAAATTTTTCCCACGGCGCGCTGGCCGATCACGAGCGGCGCATCGGCCTGGTACGCGAGGCAGCCCGGCAGGCGGGGCGTTATGTGGGCGTGCTCGGTGATCTGCAGGGTCCGAAGATCCGCGTGGATCGCTTCGTCGATGGCAAGGTGATGCTGCAGGACGGTGCGGAATTCACCTTGGACGCATCGCTGGCGGTGGATGCGGGCACCGTGAATTCGGTGGGCATCGCCTACAAGAGGCTGCCGACGGATGTGTTTGCCGGCGACGTGCTGCTGCTCAACGACGGGCAAATCAGCCTGCAGGTGATTGGCATCGACGGACCGCGCATCAAGACGCGGGTGGTGGTCGGCGGCGAACTCGGCAACAACAAAGGCATCAACCGCCAGGGCGGCGGTCTTTCGGCGGGCGCACTGACCGACAAGGACCGCGAGGACATCGTCACCGCGGCGCGCCTAAAAGTCGACTATCTGGCCGTTTCGTTTCCGCGCGATGCCGCCGATATGGAAGAGGCGCGCGGTTTGTTTCGCCAAGCCGGCGGCCACGGGTTGCTGGTCGCGAAGATCGAGCGCGCCGAGGCCATTAAGAATCTGGCGGCGGTCACCAAGGCCAGCGACGGCGTGATGGTGGCGCGCGGCGATCTGGGTGTGGAAATGGGTTTCGCGGAACTCGCCGGCCTGCAGAAGCTGATCATCTTGGAGGCGCGACACCAGAACAAAGTGGTGATCATGGCAACGCAGATGATGGAGTCCATGATTACGGCGACCATCCCCACCCGCGCCGAAGTGTCCGACGTCGCGAATGCCGTGATGGACGGCACCGACGCGGTGATGTTGTCGGCGGAAACCGCATCCGGCAAGCATCCTGCCAAGGTGGTGGAAGCCATGGCACAGATCGCCCTGAGTGCAGAGAAGTATCAGTTGACGCATGTGCGCACCCGGGAGCGCACCAGCGGTTTCTTCGAACACACCGACGAAGCCATCGCCTCGGCGGTGATGTACACGGCCAATCACCTGCACGTCAAGGCCATCGTCGCGCTGACCGAATCCGGCTCGACGGCCCTGTGGATGTCGCGCGTGCGCTCCGACATTCCGATCTACGCATTCACGCGCCACGAGAGAACCCGCTGCCGCGTGACCTTGTACCGAGGCGTGTATCCGGTGGCATACGACATCGAGGACCGCGGTGAGGCCGTGTATTTCTCGATATTCCGCGTGCTGCTAAGCCAAAAATTGGTGATGGAGAACGATCGCATCATTCTCACCAAGGGCGAGCTCTCCGGCATCTCGGGCGGCACCAATTCCATGCAAATCCTGCGGGTCACACGCAAGTAAGAATCAATGAGCAACGAATTTCGCGGCACCGACCGCTACATAGCCACGGATGAGCTGATGGCGGCGGTGAATGCCGCGGTGACGCTGTCGCGCCCGCTGTTGATCAAGGGCGAGCCCGGCACTGGCAAGACGCTGCTCGCGAACGAGGTCGCGCGCGCCTTGGACAAGCCGTTCTTCGAATGGCACATCAAGTCAACCACCAAGGCAATGCAGGGTTTGTACGAATACGACGCGGTGTCGAGACTGCGCGACTCGCAGCTGGGCGACCCCAAGGTCAAGGACATCAAAAACTACATTCTCAAGGGGACGCTGTGGGAGGCGTTCGATTGCGATACGCAGCCGGTACTGCTGATCGATGAAATCGACAAGGCGGACATCGAGTTCCCCAACGACCTGCTGCGTGAACTGGATCGGATGGAGTTCTACGTATACGAAACGCACGAGACCATACGCGCCAGGCATCGCCCGGTGATCATCATCACCAGCAACAACGAGAAAGAACTGCCGGACGCGTTCTTGCGGCGCTGCTTCTTCCACTACATCCGTTTTCCCGACGCCGCGACCATGACCAAGATAGTCGACGTACATTTTCCGGATCTGAAGCGCGAGCTGCTGCACGAGGCATTGACCACGTTTTTCAAGATCCGCGACACGCCGGGCTTGAAGAAGAAGCCCACGACCTCGGAGCTCTTGGATTGGATCAAGCTGTTGGTGGCCGAGGATATCCCGCTTGAGGCGCTGCGCAGCGACGACGCCAAGAAGCTGATACCGCCGTTGTACGGAGCGCTGCTGAAGAACGAGCAGGATGTGCATTTGTTCGAACAGCTCGTGTTCCTGAACCGCCGTACCGCCCGGTAATGCTGGTCAAATTCTTTTTTCTGCTGCGCAAGACCGGCGTGCCGGTCTCGATCACGGAATTGTTGACCTTGCTGGAGGCGCTGCAGGCGGGCTTGGGCGATTTGAGCGCGGAGCGGTTTTACTATTTGTCGCGCACTTGCCTGGTGAAGGACGAGAAGTACTACGATCGCTTCGACCGCGCCTTCGCCGAGCACTTCAAGGGAGTCGAGGATATTTTTTCGATGTTGCAGCGGCAGCTGCCCCCCGACTGGCTGGAAAAATTGGCGGTGCGCGATTTTAGCGACGAGGAAAAGGCCGCCGTCGAAGCGTTGGGCGGGTGGGACAAGCTGATGGAGACACTGCAGAAGCGCCTCGAAGAACAGAAAGAGCGGCATCAGGGCGGCAGCAAATGGATCGGCACCGCGGGCACATCGCCTTACGGTGCCTATGGATTCAACCCGGAAGGGGTGCGCATGGGCCAGGACGGCGGACGCAATCGCAGTGCCGTCAAGGTCTGGGACAAGCGCGAGTTCGCCAACCTCGACGACAAGGTGGAACTGGGGACACGCAACATCAAAATCGCCCTGCGGCGCCTGCGCAGGTTCGCGCGCCGGGGCGCACCCGATGAGCTGGCGCTGGCGGATACCATCGATGCCACGGCGCGATCGGGCGGCTGGCTCGATATCAAGATGCAGGCCGAGCGCCGCAATGTGATCAAAGTACTGCTACTGCTCGACATCGGCGGGTCGATGGACGATCACGTCAAAACCTGCGAGGAGCTGTTCTCGGCGGCGCGCAGCGAGTTCAAGCACCTGGAGCATTATTACTTCCACAATTTCGTTTACGAGGCACTGTGGAAGGACAACCGACGGCGCTTCAATGAGCATAAGGACACCATCGATGTGATCCGCACCTACGGGCCCGACTACAAGCTGATTCTGGTGGGCGATGCCACCATGAGCCCCTACGAGATCACCCACGCCGGCGGCAGCGTCGAGCATTGGAATCCCGAACCCGGCGCCGCATGGCTGGATCGGCTGATGAAGCACTACCCGAAGTTCGCCTGGCTGAATCCGGTGCCGCAGGCTCGCTGGCGGCGATGCGCATCCATCGACATGACGCGCGACATGCTTGAAGGGCGGATGTTCCCTCTGACGCTGGCCGGACTGGACCAGATGATCGACGCGCTGACTTGAGCGTCGAACCGGATCGACTCGGATTGGTGCTGACCGGCGGAGGTGCCCGCTCGGCCTATCAGGCCGGCGTCTTGAAGGGCCTCGCGGATCTGCTGCGGCGCGGATCTGCGTGCCCGTTTCCGGTGATTACCGGCACGTCCGCCGGCGCAGTCAGCGCCATTGCGCTGGCCTCGGACGCAGCGCATTTCCGCCGCTCGGTGATCGCGATCGAACGGGTATGGCGCGATTTTCGCGTACATCACGTGTTCAAGTCCGACTCGGTCAGCTTACTCAAATCGGCACTGCACTGGGTGCTGGCGGTGGTCACCGGCGGATGGCTGGTGCATCCGCCGCATGCGCTGTTCGACAACTCGCCGCTGTGGGACCTGCTGCGCAAGGAGCTGAACTTCGACGGGATTCCGCGCAGCTTATACAGGCAACATCTGCATGCCATCGGCATCTGCGCAACGTGCTACGGGGACGCGGATTCGGTGACGTTCTACACCTCGGCTTCCATGGTCGAACCCTGGTCACGCGTCTACCGCAAGGGATCGCGCGCCGTGCTGAGCATGGAGCATCTGATGGCGAGCCTAGCCATCCCCTTCCTGTTTCGGCCGGTGGCGCTGAACGGCGCGTACTTCGGCGACGGCGCGATGCGCCAGACCTCGCCCTTGAGTCCCGCGATCCACCTGGGCGCGAACCGCCTGTTCATCATCGGCGTCAACGATCCGCTGCCGGCCTTCAAGACGCCGCGAGCGGCGCCGCCGGAGCCCTCGTTTGGCCAGATGTTCGGCTTCATGCTCGATTCCCTGTTCATGGACCAGCTCACCAGCGATCTAGAGCGCATCAATCGCTACAATCAGGCCGAGGGCATGCGCCATATCGACACGATGCTGCTGACTCCCTCGCGCGACGTGAATGAGATCGCCCAGCGGCATGCCGGTGAACTGCCGGGGGGCTTGAGGGCGCTGATGCGCATTTTCGGCGCCACCAGTGCCGCGAGCGGACTGCTGCTGAGCTACCTGCTGTTCGAGCGCGGTTTCACGCGCGAAATGATCGAGCTGGGATACAACGACGCTCAGGCGCGCGCCGCGGAGATACGCGACTTCCTGCAGGTGACGCATGCGCGAAGATATAGATCTAGTGTTTCTGCAGGGAATCGTGACGCGTGAGCACCTGCGGATGGGTGCTGCGGAAATGCGCGGCGAGCTGTTCGGCGATGTAGACGGAACGATGCTGGCCGCCGGTGCAGCCGACCGCTATGGTCAGATAGCTGCGATTGGCCAGCGAGAATTCCTGCACGCGCCGCTCCAAAAAGCCGATCAGGTCGCTGATCATGGTGCGTACGCTGGCGTGGGAGGATAGAAACTCGATGACGGCTGCATCGCGGCCGGTGAGACTGCGCAGCGTGAGCTCCCAGAAGGGATTGGGCAGGCTGCGCACATCGAACACGAAATCGGCATCGCCCGGTATGCCGTGCTTGTAGCCGAACGATTCGAACATCAGCGACAAGCACCCCTCGCCGCGCCGGTCGATGCGTTCACGGACCAGTTCGCGCAGCGCCTGTACGCCCATGTGCGAAGTGTCGATGATCCAGTCGGCCGCCGCGGTGATGGGTTCGAGCAGTTTGCGTTCCGAGGCGATCGCTTCGCGCAGGCTGACATCAGCGCTGACCAGAGGATGCTTGCGGCGCGTCTCCGCGTAACGCTTCAGCAGCACCTCGTCGCTGGCGTGCAGGTAGAGAACTTCGCAGTCGATGCCGCTGCGACGCAGCTCATCGACCAGCGCCGGAATGGTTTCGATTTCGCTGGGCCGATTGCGCGCGTCGAGTCCGACTGCGGTGCGAGGGTCGACGTCCCCCATGCCGCGCACGGTATGCGAGATGAACGCCTTGAGCAACGCCGCCGGAATGTTGTCGACGCAGTAAAATTCGATGTCCTCCAACATGTGCAATGCGACGCTTTTTCCTGAGCCGGACAGCCCGCTCACGATGATCAGCCGCATCGACATGGGAGGACGCTGGAGCCTTGCAGCTTTATTGTGATAGACGCGCCTTCAGCACCACCTCGGCGTGGTGGTCGGCGGATTTTTCCTTGTGCTTCTTCACGCAGCGGTCGAGTTTGTCGGCCAGAGCGTCGATGGCGGCATACATGTTGACTTCGGTGGCGTCGGCATAGATTTTGTTGCCGCTCATCATCAGCGTGGCCTCCGCCTTGTGGCGCAGTTTTTCCACGGTGAGCACGCAGTGAACATCGATCAATTGCTCGTAATGTCGGGAGATGCGTTCGAATTTCTTCAGGACATAGCCGCGCATGGCTTCTGTAACTTCCACATGATGGCCGCTGAGATCGAGCTGCATGAGGTAATCCTCCTTCTTGCGTTTCTTAAGATGCGCGTGCCGCAGCCCGCTTCCGTTCGTTGGACGGAGCGATCTGCATGCCCTCGCGATACTTGGCAACCGTGCGCCTGGCCACGGGTATGCCTTCCTGCGACAGAATCTCCGCCAGCTTGGAGTCGCTGCACGGATTTTCCGGATTCTCCTGTGAAATAAGTTTCCTGATCTTGGCGCGAATCGCCGTGGACGACATCTCGGTGCCATCCGCGGCTTCGACATGGCTGGAAAAGAAATAACGGAATTCGAATACGCCGCGCGGCGTGTGCATGTACTTGGCGGTGGTGACGCGCGAGATGGTCGATTCGTGCATCTCCACGGCCTCGGCAACGTCCTTGAGGATCAGGGGCTCCATGGCTTCCTCGCCGACGTCGAAGAAGCTCGACTGCCGCTGCACGATGCAGCGCGCCACCTTGATGAGCGTATCGTTGCGGATCTCGAGGCTGCGCAGCAACCAGCGGGCTTCCTGCAACTGGGTGCGCAACATGGCGTGATCGGGCGAGCGCGACACCAGATTGGCGTAGTTCTGATTGACCCGTACCTTGGGGACGGTCGCCTGGTTGATTTCGACCGTCCAGCCATGTTCGGTACGGCGCACGAATACGTCCGGGATCACGTACTCGGCTTGGGCAGGATTGACCGCGGCGCCAGGGCGGGGGTGACAGGAACGCACCAAGGCCAGCGCCATTTCCAGGTCGCTCTCGCTGCAGCGTAGCTGGCGCCGCAACAGCACCGATTGTTGCCCAGCGACCAGGTCCAGATGCTCCAACGCGACGCGGATGGCGACCTCCCGGGCCGGCGTGGCCGGGTCGAGTTGGCGCAGCTGCAGCGCGATACATTCACCCAGGCTGCGGGCTCCGACGCCGGCCGGCTCGAGCGACTGCACGAACTGCAGCACCCGTTCCACTGCGGCGGCGCTGGCTTCGATCTCGGGCAGCAGGCTCAGGCTGATGTCCTCGAGGGAATCCTTCAGGTAGCCGTCGTCATTGATGGCATCGGTGATGACCCGGGCAATCGCGGTGTCGATAGGGGAGAGCCTGGCGAGTTCCAATTGCTCGATGAGCTGTTCTTGCAGGGTCTGACCGTGCTGGTCGCTGAAATCGCCGCTACGGTCATCATCGCCCGACCACGAGGAATCGGAAGGGCCTGCGGAGGTGGCCTCCCAGGCCTCATCCGCGATTTCGACCTCGGGTTCATCCCGTTGATCGCCGGGCGCGGTGTTGCCGTCCAGCTCGGCGTATTTTTCCTCGACCGGCACCGCTTCGCGTACCAGTTCGACCGGCACCTCCAGGGTTTCTTCCTCACCCTCGAGCATGACATTGGTTTCAAGCGCCTCGCGAACGTGGGCTTGCAGATCCAAGGACGGCAGTTGCAGCAGCCTGATCGCCTGCTGCAACTGAGGCGTCATGGTCAGTTGCTGACCGATCCGAAGCTGCAGACTTGGCTTCAACATATTTTTTTCAAATCCAAGCCTACAGTTTGAAGTCCTGACCCAAGTACACCTCACGAACCTGCGGGTTTGCAAGAATCTGGTCCGCAGAACCAGCGGCCAGTACCGTCCCTTGACTGACGATATAGGCGCGGCCGCAGATACCCAAGGTCTCACGGACATTATGGTCGGTAATCAGCACGCCGATACCCTTGTCTGACAAGTGCTTGATTATTCTTTGTATATCTGCGACCGAGAGCGGATCGACCCCTGCAAAAGGCTCATCCAGCAAGATGAAGCGTGGATCGGCGGCGAGAGCGCGCGCGATTTCGACGCGGCGCCGCTCGCCGCCGGAGAGACTCATGCCCAGACTGTCGCGCACGTGCCCGATGTGCAACTCGCCTAGGATCTCCTTGAGGCGGGCGGTACGGGCGGCATCGTCTAGGCCCGGCCGGGTCTCGAGAATCGCCATGATGTTGTCCCATACCGAGAGGCGACGGAACACCGACGGCTCCTGCGGAAGGTAGCCCAAGCCCAATTGCGCCCGGCGGTGCATGGGCAGGCGGCTGATATCGCGATTATCGAGGAAGATCTCTCCGTGTTCGCAGCGGGTTAAGCCCACGATCATGTAAAATGCTGTTGTCTTACCGGCACCGTTCGGCCCCAGCAGACCGACGACTTCGCCGCTTTGCACCTCCAGCGACAAATCCCGTAGTACTTGGCGTGATTTGTAGCTTTTGGCAAGACTGAGCGCGCGGAGCACGCTCATGGATTGCGCGGGGCCGGCGCCGGCATGGAAGTGGGGGGCGGTTGCTGCGACTTCGGCGGCGGCGGTGTGATGATGATGTGCACCCGCTGTCCCTGTTGTTCGGGCGCGTCGGCACTCAGGCTCTCGGCGGCGATGTTGTATTTCAATGATTGGCCACGAATTTCGTTCTGCCCATCACTGAGCCACGCATCCGTGGTCAGGCGCACCAGCCCCGAGCCGGCGTCGTAGTCGATATTGGTGGCATGGCCATTCACGGTCTTGTCTGCTTTGACGATCCTCTGCTGGAAGGTCGCGGGCTTGCCGCTGGCCGTGGCGCGCGCCAGCTGATTATTGGTGAAGAACACTTGCGCCTCGTCCGAGTTGAGCACGCCTTTCTCGACTGTGATTTTCACCGCACCGCGGAAGATCCAGTGATTGTCCTGAAAGTTCACGCCCGTGCCCTTGACCTGACCCTGGTCGGCGCTGATGGCCAGATTTCCTTGCGTGATCTGCACTTTGCGAAACGAGGTGAAGCTGTTCTTGTAGTCGATCTCGGACGATTGCGCGGTGAAGTCGATCGGCAAGGGCGCCGATTTAGGCGCGGCGAACGCCTGCAGCGCCCAGATACTGCCAAGCAGCAGAGCTTTACGGATGGAAAGTGCCATGGACCTTGGATTCTAGGCGCATCGTGCGGTCTTTCAAATTCGCCGACAGTCCGTGCGCGGTCAAAATGTTCTTGCCGTAGTCGACGTGCACGTCCTCATGCGTGGTGACGATCTGTTGCGAAACGTCGTAGCTCAGCTCATTGGTGCGAATGACGGGCACGAAGTTTTTGGGTCCGGTGGCCTCGCCCTGCAGGCGAACGTTGCCCTGCACGTTCACGATCTTGGTGGCCTGCTCGACCTGGGCGCTATCGCCGTACATGGTCCAGGCCTCCCCGTCGGGTGGCCGGTAGTCGACCTTGACGTTGAACAAGGTCACTTCGTTGCTGTGCGCGACCTGTTCAATTCTCTCTGCCTCGATACGAACGCCCGGGACGCCAGCCGCGTCGTAGTCGGTGAGCACAGCATTTTTCAGAAAATATCCCGGCAGATTGGCGTCGTTGCCGCCGCTCGAGAATTCGGGCCTATGCGCCGGAGAACTCAAAAACCAGGTGCTGATACCCAATAAGATCACCGTGAGCAGCGTAAATGCGCGAAACCACATCAGTGGCGCGCCGCAAGGTGGGGCGCCCCAAGGCGGCGCACCGCGCGGGCGCGCAGCAGTTCGTCGCACAACTCGCGTACGGCGCCGCAGCCGCCGGCGGTCCGCGCCACCCAATGCGCGGCCGAGCGCACCAGCGGATGAGCATCGGCGACGGCGGCGGCAAAGCCTACCGCGGACATCAGCGGCAAATCCGGCGTGTCATCGACGATGCAGGCGCAATTGAGTATGGGCACGCCGATGCGCCTGGCGATGCGTTGCAGCGCGGCGACCTTGTCGTTGCAGCCTTGCATCACGGTGGCGACGCCCAGTTCACGCATGCGCGCGCTGACCGCGGCCGAGCGCCTGCCGCTGATCGCGGCCACGTGCATGCCGGCGTGCATGAGTAATCTGATGCCGTGTCCGTCGCGCACGTGAAATACTTTGAGCGCTTCGCCGCGCGCGCCGAAGTACAAGCGGCCGTCGGTGAGAACTCCGTCCACATCCAAAATCAGCAGCTCGATCTTGGCGAGAGGGGTCGGGCGGCGTGCGGTTGGCCGCCCCTTCAAAACACACCAGCGCGCAACAAATCATGCACGTTGAGCGCACCCACGATCTTGAGCGCGTCATCGACCACGATCAGCGAGGTGATGCGATGCGTTTCCATCAGATGTACCGCCTCGGCGGCCAGCGTGCCCGGATGCACGGTCTTGGCGTGGCGGCTCATCACTTGCTGCATGCGCGTGGTGTGCAGGTCCGCAGCGTTGTCGAGCGCACGCCGCAAGTCGCCGTCGGTAAATACGCCCAGCACGTGCTGCTCAGCATCGACGACGGCGGTCATGCCGAGACCCTTAGAAGTGACCTCCAGCAAGCCGTCCGCCAAAGTGGTGTCGGGCCGCACGGTCGGCACGTGCTCGCCGATGCGCATCACGTCCTTGACGAACAGCAAGCGTCGCCCCAACATCCCGGCGGGATGCGAGCGTGCAAAATCCTGCTCGGTGAAGCCGCGTGCCTTGAGCAGCGCGACCGCCAGCGCATCGCCCACCGCCAGGGCTGCGGTGGTGCTCGCAGTGGGCGCCAGATTGAGCGGACAGGCCTCGGCCGGTACGCCGATATCGAGGTGCACCGCGGCGAGGCGCGCCAGCGATGAATTCGTATTGCCCGTGAGTGCGATCAAGGGGATGCCCAAGCGTTTGATCACCGGCACGATGGTGAGAATTTCGTCGGTTTCGCCGGAGTTCGACAATGCGATGACCACATCGTCCCGCGTTATCATGCCGACATCGCCATGGCTGGCTTCGCCCGGATGCACGAAGAAGGATGGGGTGCCGGTGCTGGCCAGCGTTGCTGCGAGCTTGCCGCCGATGTGGCCCGATTTCCCCATGCCGGTGACGACCACACGGCCGCGGCAGTTAAGACAAATGCGGCACGCGCGTGCAAAATCCGTCCCTAAACGCGGCAATTGTGCGCGTAATCCATCGATTTCGATGGACAGTGCCTGACGGCCCAAATCGACGATGGCTTCGTCGGTAAAGTCGGGATACATGCACGAATGATACCGCGTAGGCTTGGTTAAATTTTAGGAGACGGCATGAATTCACGAGAGGTAGCGGAGCGCATCGAAGCCGGCCTCCATGGCAGCCGCGCGTTGGTGGAAAGCGCCGACAACGTGCACTTCGAGGCGGTGGTGATCGCGCCGGCATTCGCCGGCAAGCGTGCCGTGCAGCGCCATCAGCTGGTGTACGCGACGCTAGGGTTGGCGGTCGGCAACGAGATTCACGCGCTGGCATTGCAGGTGTTCACGCCCGAGGAGTACGCAGGCCAGGGCCGTGGATAAGCTGCAAATCAACGGTGGCATCCCGCTCGAGGGCGAGATCCGCATCTCAGGCGCGAAGAACGCGACTCTGCCGATTCTTGCCGGCTGCCTGCTGGCCGACGGTCCGGTGACGGTATCGAACGTACCGCATTTGCAAGACGTCACCACCATGATCGAGCTGCTGGGGCGCATGGGTGTGTCGGTGACCATTGACGAGAAGATGCGTATCGAAGTCGATGCATCGACCATCAAGGAATATTTTGCGCCTTACCAGCTGGTGAAGACCATGCGCGCGTCCATTCTGGTGCTGGGTCCGTTGCTGGCACGTTATGGAGCCGCCGACGTTTCCCTGCCCGGCGGATGCGCCATCGGTGCGCGCCCGGTCAACATCCATGTTGCGGGCCTGCAGGCCATGGGCGCCGACATCCATATCGAGAACGGCTACATCAAAGCGCGCGCGGGGCGTTTGCAGGGAGCGCACCTGGTGCTGGACACGGTCACGGTCACGGGCACCGAGAATCTCATGATGGCCGCGACGCTGGCCGATGGCGAAACGGTGCTGGAGAACGCGGCGCGTGAACCGGAGGTGGTCGATCTGGCCAATTTCTTGACGGCGATGGGCGCCAAGATCAGGGGCGCCGGCACCGACAAGATCGTTATACAGGGCGTGAAGCGGCTCGAGGGCTGCGCTTACGAGGTGCTGCCGGACCGTATCGAGGCCGGCACGTACCTAGTGGCCGCGGCCATCAGCGCCGGACACATCCGCGTCAAGAGCACGCGCCCCGAACATCTTGACTCGGTTACGGCCAAGCTGCGCGAGGCGGGCGCGACCGTGAACAGCGGCGATTCCTGGATCGAGATCGACATGCGCAAGCGGCGGCCGCGCGCGGTGGACATTCGCACGGCGCCTTATCCGGCCTTCCCCACCGACATGCAGGCGCAGTTCGCGGCGCTCAACACGGTGGCGAGCGGCGTCGGCACCATCATCGAGACCATCTTCGAGAATCGCTTCATGCACATGCTGGAAATGCGGCGCATGGGCGCGGAAATCCGCCTGGAAGGCAACACCGCCATCATCAAGGGCGTCGAGCGCTTAACGGCGGCGCCGGTGATGGCGACGGATCTGCGTGCTTCGGCCAGCCTGGTGCTGGCAGGGCTGGTGGCCGAGGGGCGCACCGAGATCGAGCGCATCTACCACATCGATCGCGGCTATGAGGCGATCGAGGAGAAGCTCTTACAACTTGGGGCGAAGATTCGGCGCACCCCATAACCTGGCGGTATAAAGAGCAGCGAGAACCGAAAAGGCAGCAGGTTCTCGCTGCTCTTTATCCCGCCAGGCGAGCACTGGGCCGATTGACGCCACGGTGTTAAGAGCACTGCGCGCGCGCCGTTCGTGGCTTGTGTTCGCGGTGATGCGGGCAGGCTCATCCCTATCTTGGCTGCTGCAACTGCTGCGTCGGCCGCTCCACCACTTTGAGCTTGAGTTTGAAGGCCTGACGGCCGCGGCGACCCTCGAGTTGCACATCGGTGCCGGGTTTCATGGCGGCCAAGCGGCTCACCAGTTCTTGCGCGCTGTGCATGTTGTCGCCGTTCAGCGTGGTGATCACATCGTTGGGCTGAATGCCGGCGGCACCCGCCGGACCGTCGGTCAGCACCTCGGCCACGACCACCGCGGCACCGGCACGTTGTGCTTGCTCGTCAGTGAGATCCTGCGGCAAGAAACCCAGCCAGCCGCGCGTCACATAGCCGTGGGTCAGGATTTGTTCCATGACGCCGCGTACCAAATTGACCGGTATTGCGAAGCCGATGCCCTCCGGTCCGCCGTATTGGCGGTTCAGCACAGCGGTGTTGATGCCGACCAAATCACCCTGCGCATCGATGAGCGCGCCGCCGGAATTGCCGAGATTGATGGCGGCGTCGGTTTGAATAAAGTTCTCGAAGGTGGCGAGACCCAGCTGACCGCGACCGGTGGCGCTGACGATACCCTGCGTCACGGTCTGGCCGATACCATACGGATTGCCGATGGCGAGCACGATGTCGCCGACCCGCAGGGTGTCCGAGCGCCCCAGGGAAATGGTGGGCAGTTTGTCGAGCTTCAAACCCAGGATCGCGATATCGGTGTCAGGATCCAGCCCGACGATGGCGGCATCGGAGATGCGACCGTCCGCCAGCTGCACCTGGATCGATTCGGCGCCGGCGATCACATGCTGATTGGTGACGATGGTGCCCTGCACATCCACGATGACGCCGGACCCCAAGCTGTTTTCGATGCGGCGGCGATAGCTCGGCCAATAGTCGCCGAACAGCTGGCTCAACGGGGTCGACTGCATGCGTTCGGTGACCACGCGGCGCGTGTAAATGTTGACGACGGCAGGGGCCGCGCGTGCCACCGAGTCGGCGAAACTCTGCATGACCGCGACCGGGCGCACCTCTGCGGGCGCCGCAGGTACGATCGGCGCGGCGGCGATTTCGGTGTGCGCGGCGAGCAGCGTCGGCCGCCACCAGACAACCAAAAACGCCAACGCCAGGCCGATGACCACCGCCTTGAGCAAAAAACTTACGAGGACGCGCGCGTTTTGCAATTAATATCGCTCCTCGAGCCCGACGGGGCACCTTAAAAGATGTTCTGCTGAACTGTGTATAATGCGCTCGCATTATTCTTTGGGAAACTCTGCGTCCACAGGGCTTTGCGTGAAGATCTGTCAAAAATTCTCGGGGGCAATCGATGACTGAAGAGGTAGACCACAGCCGGCGGCGCTTGCTGACGGCGGCAACGGTCGGTACGGGCGCGATCGGCGTTGCGTTCGCGGCGCTACCTTTCCTTGCTTCGTGGCAGCCGAGCGAACGCGCCAAGGCGCTGGGCGCTCCGGTCGAGGTCGATGCCTCCAAGCTCGAAGCCGGTCAAATGCTCAAGGTGGTATGGCGCGGGCAACCGGTGTTCGTCGTGCGCCGGGTAAAGGTCGTCGTCGATGGGCTCGCCGGCCACGATGATCTGTTGGCCGATCCTAAATCCGACGACTCGACGCAGCCCGATTACATCAAGTCGACCGGCGCCATTCGCGCGCGCAATCCCGAGTACTGGGTAGGATTGGCGGTGTGCACGCATCTGGGCTGCTCGCCGCTGGGTGCTTTCGAGCCGAACAACTCATTTCAAGTGGCGGGTGCCGATCTGGGCGCTAATTGGCCGGGCGGCTTCTATTGCCCTTGTCATGGATCGAAGTACGATTTGTCCGGCCGTGTGTTCAAAAGCATGCCGGCACCGAAGAATCTGACTGTGCCGCCATACGCCATCGCCGCCAACATGCGTGTTGCGATCGGTGTCGACGACGCTCCCAAAACAGTTTCGTAACGGAAGAGGTTACCGATGGCCGCAGGTCCTGAGTCCGCGCACGTAGGCAGTGGCGGAGGTTTGCTTGGTTGGATCGATCAGCGCTTTCCGCTGTCCAAGCTGTGGAAGTCGCAAGTCTCCGAGTATTACGCGCCGAAGAATTTCAATTTCTGGTACTACTTCGGCGTCCTGTCGCTGGTGGTGCTCGTCAATCAGCTGGTGACCGGTATCTTCCTGACCATGAACTACAAGCCTTCGGCAGCCGAGGCTTTCGCGTCAGTCGAATACATCATGCGCGATGTGGACTGGGGCTGGCTGATCCGCTACATGCATTCCACGGGCGCGTCGGCATTCTTCATCGTGATCTATCTGCATATGTTCCGCGCGTTGCTGTACGGCTCGCACCGCAAGCCGCGCGAGCTGCTGTGGATTTTCGGCTGCCTGATCTTTTTGCTGTTGATGGCCGAGGCGTTCATGGGTTACGTGCTGCCGTGGGGCAACATGAGCTACTGGGGCGCACAGGTGATCGTGTCGTTGTTCAGCAGTCTGCCGTGGATCGGCACCAGCCTGGTGGAATGGATCCGCGGCGATTACTACATCGCCGATGCGACGCTGAACCGTTTCTTCGCGCTGCATGTGGCTGCGTTGCCGCTGGCGCTGGTGTTCCTGGTGATCGCGCACTTGATGGCGCTGCACGAAGTGGGTTCGAACAATCCCGACGGCATCGACATCCATAAGTACAACGACGCGCAAGGCCATCCACTGGACGGCGTGCCGTTCCATCCGTACTACACGGTCAAGGACATGGTCGGCGTGGCGGGCTTTTTGCTGCTGTTCTGCGGGGTGATATTCTTCGCGCCCACTTTCGGCGGCTTGTTCCTGGAATCGCCGAACTTCGAACCCGCCAACCCGCTGCAGACGCCGCCGCATATTGCGCCGGTATGGTACTTCACGCCGTTCTACGCGATGTTGCGCGCCGTACCGTCCTTCGCCGGTACGCAGGTGTGGGGCGTGATGGTGATGGGCGCCTCGGTACTGATCATATTTTTCCTGCCCTGGCTAGACCGCTCACCGGTGCGTTCGATCCGTTATCGCGGACCGATCTACAAGACCATGCTAGGGATCTTCGTCGTGTCGTTCATTGCTCTGGCGGTGTGCGGACTGAAGCCGCCCGCGGGGATTTATCCCACTCTCGCCAAGGTTTGCACGATCACGTATTTCTCATTCTTCTTGCTGATGCCCTGGTACACGAAATACGAACGCGTGAAGCCGGTGCCGGAGAGGGTCACGGCTCATGGTTAAGCCTTGGGTTTTGATCGGCGTCGGCCTGCTGGCGACTGCGACAGCTTCGGCCCAAGAGGGCGGCGGCATCGCCTTGCTGAAAGCCGATATCGACATCAGCAACACCGATTCCCTGCAGCACGGCGCCCGCAATTTCATGAACTATTGTTCGGGCTGCCATTCGCTGAAGTACTTGCGGTACAGCCGCATGGCCGAGGACCTGAAGATCCCGCCAGCGGAACTTGAACATAATCTGATGTTCACAACGGACAAGGCAACCGACGGCATCATTTCCGCAATGCCGCCAGCAGCGGTGGATTGGTTCGGTAAGGCGCCACCGGACTTGTCGCTGATGTCGCGCGAACGCGGCGTTGATTATATGTACTCGTATCTAAAAGGTTTTTACGTCGACAAGACCCGTCCTTGGGGCGTCAACAACCTATACCTCCCGGGCGTATCCATGCCGCATGTGCTGGCGCAATTGCAGGGCTTGCAAAAGCCCGTGTTCAAACCCGGCTCCGACGGCAACGGCGGCGCCCAGGTGGAATTGGTCGGGGTCGAGTTAATGACTCCAGGCGCGATGAAGCCGGAGGAGTATGATCAGTTCGTAAGGGACATCGCCAACTTCCTGGACTATGCCGGCGAGCCCATCAAGGATAAACGTCAATCCATGGGCGTTTTTGTGATGCTGTTTCTGCTTGTGTTCTTTGTGTTTGCGTACCTGTTGAAGAAAGAATATTGGAAGGACGTACACTGACGCAGCGGGACAGGTCCGTTTGTCCTGGTTTTAGGAGAATGCGTTAGTGGCACGTCGCTCGGTGATGACATTATTTTCAGCACCGTCCGACCCGTGGAGTCACCGGACACGCTTGGTTCTGGCGGAAAAGGGGATCGCGATCGACTTGGTGAACGTCGACCCGAACGATCTGCCCGAGGACTTGATCGACCTCAATCCCTATCACAGTGTGCCGACGCTCGTGGACCGCGACCTGGTTCTGTACGACTCACGCGTCATCATCGAATATCTCGACGAACGTTTTCCGCATCCGCCGCTGATGCCGATCGATCCGGTGACGCGGGCGCAGTTTCGCGTGGCGCTGTACCGCGTCGAGCGCGATTGGTACGCGCTGGCGAACGACATTCAAATCGACCCGGAGAGCAAGACGGCGGCACATAGCCGCAAGGTGCTGGGCGAAGCCATCTGCGCCAGCGCGGAAGTGTTCAAGGCCAAGCCGTTTTTCTTGAGCGACGAGTTTTCGCTGGTGGACGCCAGCATCGCGCCGATACTGTGGCGCCTGCCCTCCTATGGAATCGAACTCCCGGTACAGGCGCAGCCGATCACCAAGTACATGAACGCGATATTCGCGCGTTCCACATTTCGTTCCTGCTTGAGCGAAGCAGAACGAGAAATGCGACATTGAAACCGCGGCGTCCGTACTTACTGCGTGCTCTGCACGAGTGGATCTCCGATAGCGGCGAGACGCCGCACATCGTGGTGGATGCCTCCGCCGAGGGCGTGACGGTGCCGCGTCAGTACGTGAAGGACGGCAAGATCGTGCTCAACGTGAGCTTCAACGCGACCCAGATGTTGAAGCTCGGCAATGACTTCGTCAGCTTCGAGGCGCGCTTTGGCGGCATCGGCTTCGCCGTGCAAGTACCGGTGCGCGCGATTCTCGGCATCTACGCGCGCGAGACCGGCCAGGGCATGATTTTCCCGGAAGGCGACGCGGATCCCGATCCGACCGACGCGCCGCCGACGCCCCCCGCGTCAGGTACCACGCCCAGCTCCAAGGTGAAGCGCCCCAAACTTCAGGTGGTCAAGTAGAGTGCTTCTGTAGCTGCCAGGTTCCCGATTCGGGTGTCTGGGTGCTGGTTTGCATGCGCTTACGCGCCACCCATTGGCCGCTGCCGGTTTGCGCGCTCAATGATCCCGTCAGTTTGATGATGTTCTGAGGCTTTCCCGGCGTGATGAAAGTCGCCGTGAAGTTATCGCCGTCGAAAGAAATATTGCGCAGATCGACGTCGTACTCCGCTTTTTGGTTGTCGGTGGCGACGATGACGTTGCCGGCGACATTGCCGTCGGAAGCACGCTGCAGGTCGAGATCAAAACTTCCCGACGTGTCGGCGCTGCTCCAGGTGCCGATCCACTCGCCCATGTGATAGTCCTCGTCGAAACCACGCGCGCCTGAAATCAGCAGCACGGAAAAAACCGAGGCACACAGCGTCGCCAACAAAGATCTGAACATGATTGCACTCCTTAAGGTTCCGAGTGACTCATGGTAATCGCGAGTCGCATGGCGGCGCTGCCGTCGCCAGCAGCCGACAGTGGCGGAAGATCTAGGTCAAGCGCGCGGCGTGCACGCGTCTCTTCGTGACGACATGTGGCGGCGCAGAGCACAACGTGCTCACGCGGCACGCTCACGCGGCACGCTTACGCGGCTCGAAACGCATCCTTTATCCAGCGAATGTGGTGCGCGCCTCGCGGCATGCCTTGCACGGCCACCACATCGAAGCGCAGCGTATAGCTGCGCAGCACCGCGCGGTTCTCCAGAAAGTAACGCGCGGCGCGGATGATCTTGCGCTGCTTCGAGACGTTCACCGAAGCGAGCGCGCCGCCGTAATCGTCACGCTGCCGCTGGCGGACTTCGACGATGGCGAGCACGTCGCCGTCGCGGCAAACCAGATCGAGCTCGCCGGCTTTGCAGCGCAGATTGCGTGCCAGCACCTGCAAGCCGTGCTGCTCGAGAAATTGCGCCGCCAGGAATTCGCAGTCTGCGCCGCGCGCCGCCCGTTCGTTGGTCATCGTGCCAGTCTGCCCGGCTAGCGGGATTGCGGATCGCGTCATTTCTGCCGCGTTCGCAGCGAAACGAAGTCGTGCTCTGCATCGCGGTTATTTTCCGTCGCGGGGAGCATTCGATAGGATGCGGGTTATGCAGGCCCGTTTCCGCAACAACTACGTCGCGTCGGTCACCAAGTCGCTGGCCGAAGTCCTACGCTGGCAATGGCAGCGGCTGCGCGCCGGCCTACCGCCGCCGCCGACCGTAGCCACGCCGACGCAGGCGCCGGATCTGGAGTTCATCCACCGCAACGCGGCCGCGCCTAAGATGACGCCGGCGGTGACGTGGGTGGGGCATGCAACGATGCTGGTGCAGGCCGGCGGCTTGAACGTGCTCACGGATCCGGTTTTCTCGAACCGCGTGTCGCCGGTAAAGTTCGCGGGACCGATGCGGGCGCAGGCGCCGGGTGTGGCGCTGGCGGATTTACCCCACATCGACGTGGTGCTGGTTTCGCACAATCACTACGATCACCTCGACCGCGATAGCATCGTAAGGCTGTCGCGCCAGCCCGGCGGCGCGCCGTTGTATCTGACGCCGCTCGGCCTCAAGAGCTGGCTGCACAAACTCGGCATCGACAATGCAGTCGAACTCGGCTGGTGGCGGCAGCACGTGCATGCCGGCGTCGAGTTTCATTGCACGCCGGCGCAGCATTGGTCGGGCCGATCCTTGAGCGATCGCAACGAGACGTTGTGGTGCGCCTGGGCGGTGCTCGGCGAGGATGCACATTGGTTTTTCACCGGCGACACCGGCTACAGCCAGGATTTCGCGGATACGCGCCGGCATTTCGCCGCGCGGCAGACGCCGCAGAATGGCGGCGGATTCGATATCGCGCTGGTGGCGGTGGGAGCGTGTCTGCCGCGGTGGTTCATGCAGCTGCAGCATGTGGATTTGAACGAGGCGGTGCAGCTGCATCTAGACCTGGGCGCGAAGCGCAGCGTCGGCGTGCACTGGGGCACGTTTTCGCTATCCGACGAGCCGCTCGATCAACCCATTCATGAGTTGGCCGCGGCGCGCAGCGCCAAAGGCGTGAGCGAAGAGGACTTCTTCATCGTGCCGATCGGTGCGACGCGCCGACTTGCGGTCCGCGCCGTGCGAGGCTAGAGCGCATTGGGCAGGCCGCTGCGGATCTGCGCCCAGTCCAAGTCGCGCCGCACGTGGTTGCCGGCGTCGACGTGCAGCTTGCCGGTCACGCCGGCAATCTCGCCGGCTTGCGTTGGCGGATTGCTGCGCAGCGAGGGCACCAGCCGATAGGCGTCAAAGCCAAATGCATAGAGACGATCGCGCCGCGCGGTGCTGGCGGGCCACGCTGCGCGCACGCTATCGCGAATCTGCGTGGTCACTGCATCGTTCGACACCATCCAGGGCATGTCGGGGAAGAACAGGCCATCGAGTTCGGTGTTCGCGGCAGGATCAGGTGAAAAGCTGTCCGAGGTCGAGTACACCGGCACGTCGCCGGAGTAATGGAACCTCAGCTGCGGCAGAATGAGGCGGGCGGGTCCGGGCGAGCTCGAGGCCACGAAGATGAAGGCGGCGTCGCTGCGATGCGTGGGCGGATCGGGTTTCTCGCCCTTCTCGAGCTTGTGGTCGAGTTTCGCGGGCCGTACTTGCATGACCGTCCTGATGGTGTCGGCGAAATCCACCTGCGAGGGATCGTAGCGCTGGCTGTCGACCACGCTGCCGCCCAAGGACTTGAGCTCATCGGCGAACGCCGCGGCGACACGCGCGCCCCATTCGCCCGTGGGCACGATGGCCACGCCATTCAGCCGGCCGTCGGCGACCACGCGGCGCGCGACGCTGCGTGCTTCATCTTCAGGCAAAAGCGCGAACTGGTAGAAGTTCTTCGGCGGCGCAGTCGCTGGCCCAAGAAAATTCAGAGCCAGCACCGGCGTGCCGCCGTTGCTCAAGGGCGCGACCGCGGCAACGTCCTCCTTGGTCAGCGGTCCGACCACGAAGGCGGCGCCGTCGGCAAGCGCTTGGTTGTAGGCCGCGGCCACCGATTGCGCGGCGACGTCGTAAATCTTCAGGCGCGGCCTGCTGGCGGCATCCTGCTCTAGATAAGCAGCGATGAAGCCGTCGCGCACTGCAACGCCTATGGTTTCAGCGCGGCCGGACAGGGGCAGCAGCAAGGCAATCTGATTGGGGAATTCCGCGGCCACCGGAATTTGCGCATGCGCTGCATCCAGCACTACGTCGTCGGCCGGATGCTCCGGGTAGGCGCGCTGCCAATTCGCCAGATCCGTGGCCGCATGCAAGGGGTTGCGGGCAATTTCGACGGAAACTGCGCCCAAGTCCAGCCATCCCGCCACCACCGAATCGGTCTTGGGCGGGGGCTTCAACGACTGGCCGTGTTCGGCGGCGGCGCGAACACTGGCCAACAGTTCATCGCGGTTGGCGCGCAGCGCGGCGCTGTCGGTCAAGTAGCGCTCGCGCTCCACCAGCGCGCGCGTGCCTTCGACCGGATGTCCGGTCAAAAATGAGCTGCGGCCGCGAATCCACCAATAGTTCTGCGCCTGATCCGGCGCGCTCGGCAGCGCGATCTGATCGAGCTCGCGGATGGCGCGGACACCGTCATTTTCGGCGAAGGCGATTTCGGCCGCGACCAGGGCGCGGGCCGTCGGCAGCTTGCTGCGTGCGTCCGCGGACACGGTTGCGAAAGCTTGCTTGGCTGCGGCGATATTGTTGGCCGCCAGCCATTGCTCGGTGCTCAGCATGGCGTAATTATCGTGTTCCTCCGGCGCTTGCGAGGCGAGTTGCGCATAGGCTTGCGCCGCCTCTGTATGCTTGCCCTCGCGCACCAGGCGCGCGGCCTGTTCTTGCTGGTCGCTCGCAGATTCTTCGGGCCTGATCAAGGAGCACGCCGCGCCCAGCAGCATTGAGGCCAATACCAGGATTAGCGCGGGGCGCCGGTAGGCCGGCCCCCCAAGCGCCCCTCGTGGACGCCGCCTGACCTCTGCCATACCCTTGCTCCTTCAATCCGCAATTACGGACGCAAATTATAATGGTTAATGAGGAGGCAGGCAGACTCTACGTAATCGCGACGCCGATCGGGAATTTGGGCGATTTGAGCCCCCGGGCGCGCGATACCTTGCAGAGCTGCGGATTGATCGCCGCCGAAGATACGCGCCACACGGGCGTTCTGCTCAAACATTTCGGGATCACGACACAGCAACTGGCGCTGCACGATCACAATGAAGCGGCGCGCTCGCAGGAAATCGTGCAGCGGCTGCGAGAGGGCGTGTCGGTGGCATTGGTGAGCGATGCGGGTACCCCGGCCATCAGCGATCCAGGTTTCGACCTGGTGCGCGCGGCAGCCGCGGCAGGCATGCAGGTGGTAGCTGTTCCCGGGCCGTGCGCGGCCATTGCGGCGCTCTCGATCGGCGCCTTGCCCACGGATCGCTTTTGCTTCGAGGGCTTCCTACCGGCCAAGCCAAGCGCGCGGCGGCAACGACTACAGGAATTGGCGGGCGAGCCGCGGACACTGGTGTTCTACGAATCGCCGCATCGCATCGCGGAGAGCCTGGAGGACTGCGCCGCGGCCTTCGGCGCTGAGCGCGCCGCGACGGTAGTGCGCGAGGCGACCAAGCTGCATGAGAGCGTGTATCGCGGCACGCTGCGCGAATTACAGGCGCGGTCGGCGGACGATGCCAATTTCAGCCGCGGTGAAATCGTGTTGCTGGTGGGGGGCGCCGCCCAAGCGGGCGCAGCACAAGCGGCGCCCGCGCCGGGGTCGCTTGATGATGCCGGCTATGACGGGCGCGGCGGCCGGTTGGACGCGGTGCTGGGCGTGCTGCTCAAGGAATTGCCGCTGAAACAGGCGGCACGTCTGGCGGCGCAGATCTGCGCGGCGCGCGACAACGAGGCCTATAAGAGAGCGCTGTACCTGAAGGAGCGACCCGAGTAAGGTGCGCGCCAAGAGTCGGCCAGGCAGTCGCTGTGTGCGCTTAGGGCACATGGAGGAAAGTCCGGGCTCCATCGGGCGAAGGTGCCAGGTAACGCCTGGGGGGCGCGAGCCCACGGAAAGTGCAACAGAAAGATACCGCCTAAGTGCCGCGCAAGCGGCGCCGGTAAGGGTGAAATGGTGCGGTAAGAGCGCACCGCGCGGGTGGCAACATCAACGGCACGGCAAACCCCACCTGGAGCAAGGCCAAATAGGGAAGCACGACGATTTTCGATCGTCACATGTGGCCCACATAGGCTTCCGGGTAGGTCGCTTGAGGTGCGCGGCGACGCGTATCCCAGAGGAATGACTGTCCAAGACAGAACCCGGCTTAACGGCCGACTCTTTTTTCCCTCGCACTGTGCCATCCAGGAAATGTGACCTAAGTCACTGTCGGCACGACGTTTTCTTTAACTTAAAGCGTTGACGTGCCCCTGTAGGCTCCATATAGTGGCGGTCGGTGGGAAAAAGTGGGAGAGAGTGGGTCGCCAGGCCCATGAAACTATGTTCCGGGGCGCCAATAAGTTAACTCTCGACGTTAAAGGCCGGTTGGCGATGCCCACCCGGTACCGCGAACGGCTGCAGGAGCGCTGCGGGGGCAAGTTGGTGGTGACCATCGACCGGGATCAGTGCCTGCTCATTTACCCGTACCCGGATTGGGAAGACCTCGAGCGCAAATTGATGAAGTTGCCGTCGTTGAACGAGCAAGCCCGGCGTCTGCAGCGACTGATGGTCGGACATGCCACCGAATTGGATTTGGACGGCAGCGGACGGATTTTGCTGCCTCCGAGCTTGCGCGAATACGGCCTGCTCGATCGCGATGTGATGTTGATCGGGCAGGGGCTGCACTTCGAATTGTGGGACGAGAAGCGGTGGAACGAGCGGCGCGACGAGTGGCTGGCGAATCCCCACGGTACCGCCGATTTGCCCGCTGAACTTGAAACGCTGTCTTTGTAGCCGGCCGGCGCGGTGCAAGACAGAGCGGGGGTTCACGCACCGGTCCTGTTGGCGCAGGTACTGGACGCGTTGAACATCGAGGCCAGTGGCACGTATTTGGATGCCACATATGGGCGAGGCGGACATGCAGGGGCGATTTTGCAGAAATTGATTGCGAACGGCCGTTTGCTATGTCTTGACCGGGACCCCGCCGCCGTCGCCGCGGCCAAGCTCCGCTTCGCGGGCGACGCGCGCGTAAGCGTTTTCCTCACGCCTTTCTCGGGCTTAAGCGCCTGCGCCGACAGCCTCGAGAGCGGCCTGAAATTCGACGGCATGCTGTTCGACCTCGGCGTGTCCTCACCGCAGCTGGACGACGCAGCGCGCGGCTTCAGCTTCATGCAGGACGGACCTCTGGACATGCGCATGACCGCGGGTGAGGGCGTCAGCGCCGCCGACGTCGTGAATCGCGCTCCGATCGAAGAATTGATCCGCATATTTCGCGAGTACGGCGAGGAGCGTTTCGCACCGCGCATCGCGCGCGCCATCGTTCAGGATCGGGCGGTGAAGCCGTTCGAGCGCACGCTGGAACTCGCCGAGATGATTGCGCGCGTGGCGCGCAGCAAGGCAGCGCCCGGCCGTCCGCACAAGCATCCCGCCACGCGCGTGTTTCAGGCGCTGCGCATTCACGTGAACCAGGAATTGCGCGAGCTCGAGGGCGCCTTGGATGCGGCGCTCAAGCGGCTGGCGCCGCGCGGGCGCCTGGCCGTCATCAGCTTCCATTCACTCGAGGACCGCACGGTCAAGCAGTTCATGCGCCGCCACTCGCTGCCCGACCCGATGTACGCGGGACTGCCGCACATGCCGGCGCATGCGCGCCCCAAATTGAAACTGGTCGGCAAGGCCATCGAAGCCCAGCCTTCGGAAGTGGACCTCAACCCCCGCGCCCGCAGCGCCCGGCTGCGCATCGCCGAACGTCTCGCCGAAGGGATCGCCGCATGACACTGCGAAGCTTGCTGCCGCCGTTACTCGCCATTCTGTGGCTGGCCGTGCTTGGCTCGTCGGTGCAAGTAATCTACGCGCGCCACAAGGCGCGTGAGGTGTTCGTGCGTTTGGAGCAGCTCAACGGTGAGCGCGATGCGCTCGAGATGGAATGGGGCCGGCTGCAGCTGGAGCAAAGTTACTGGTCGTCGCACGCCTTCGTCGAGCGCGTCGCCAATGCCAAATTACAGATGAATTTGCCGCAGACGCGCGACGTGCGGATCGTCAGGCCGTGAAGTCACGCCTCACGAAACCACGCGCGCCGGACAATGACACGCAGGCCAAGCACTATCGCTGGCGCTCGGCGGTGGTGTTCGGCTGTGTGGCGCTGGCGGCGCTCGGACTGGCGGCGCGCGCGGTCGAACTGCAATTGTTCAATCACGATTACTTTCAGAAGCAGGGGGACGATCGTTCGCTGCGCGTGGCGAAGATCGCAGCGCATCGCGGCAACATCACCGATCGCAACGGCGAACCGTTGGCGATCAGCACGCCGGTGGACAGCGTTTGGGCTAATCCGCACGAGCTCAACGACAACATCGAGCAACTGCCGAGGCTGGCACGCGCACTGAACGAGGATCAGCAGACGCTGGCGCGGCGCATCACCAGCAACCTCGACCGGGAATTTCTCTACCTGGAGCGGCACATGCCGCCAGAGCAGGCGGCGAAAGTGAAGGAGCTGGGCATTCCCGGGGTGTACTTGCTGCGCGAATACCGCCGCTACTACCCGGCCGGTGAAGTGACGGGCCATGTGGTCGGTTTCACCACGGTCGATGACAGGGGTCAGGAAGGTCTGGAACTCGGTTTCGAGCAATTGCTGAACGGCGAGGACGGCGCCAAGCGGGTACTGCAAGATTCGTACGGTCGTTACGTCGAGAACGTCGAGAGCATCCGCGCGCCGCGCCCGGGCCGGGATATCACGACCAGCATCGATCTGCGCGTGCAATACCTGGCGTACCGCGAATTGAAGGCGGCAATGCAGCAGTATCACGCGCGCGCCGGCTCTGTAATCACCATCGATGTGGATACCGGCGAGGTGCTGGCGATGGTGAATCAGCCGTCATACAACCCAAATGATCGGGAGCAACTGAAAGCGGGGTTGTACCGCAACCGCGCAGCCACCGACATCTTCGAGCCGGGCTCGAGCGTCAAGCCTTTCATCATGGCCGCGGCGCTGGCGTCGGGGCAGTACAAGCCTGACAGCGTAGTGGACACCTCGCCGGGATTCTTCAAGGTCGGCAACAAGGTCGAGGAGGATGAGCACAATTATGGCGTCATCGACATGGCGACCGTGCTCGCCAAGTCCAGCAATGTCGGCATCGCGAAGATCGCGCTGTCGCTGCAACCCGAGCAAATCTGGAGCACCTTGAACGCCCTGGGGTTGGGCCAGGTCACCGGCAGCAATTACCCGGGCGAGTCAGCCGGCACCTTGAGTCATTACTCGCATTGGCGGCCCATCGGCATCGCGACCATGTCGCATGGCTACAGCTTGTCGGTCACTGCCCTGCAACTGGCGCATGCCTACGCCACCATCGGCGCGGGCGGCATCAGGCGGCCCATTACCTTGGAACGGGTCTCGGGACCCGTTCGGGGCGAACAGGTGATCGACCCGAAGGTGGCGCACGAGTTGGTGCAATTGATGGAGCAAGTGGTCGAAAAGGGCGGCACCGCCACGCGCGCATCGCTCATCGGCTATCGGGTATCCGGCAAGACGGGTACCGCGTTCAAATCCATCGCGGGCGGTTATTCCACGGATCGGATCATGGCGGTATTTGCCGGCTTGGTGCCGGCATCGCACCCGAAGCTAGCTACCGTGGTGGTGATCGACGAGCCAAGCCGGGATGTGCAAGAGGTTGCCATCCTGGCCCAAGGCGGCACGGTGGCCGCGCCCGTGTTCGCCAGCGTCATGTCCGGCGCACTGCGGCTAATGGACATTCCGCCCGATGATTTGCAAAACGTGCCCGCGGCGACGCTGGTGCAAGCGAACGAGGTGCAATGAGCACGGCTCTTTCATGGCTGCTCGACGGCATCGCGGAAGTCCCGGCCAATGACGCGCGCGTGGTCGAGATGACGCTGGACAGCCGCGAGGTGCGCAGCGGCGGTTTGTTCCTCGCATTGGCGGGCGGCCGGGCGCATGGCCTGAAATTTGCCGCGGATGCGGCGGCGCGTGGCGCGAGTGCAGTGCTGTGGGAACCGGCTGCGGATGCCGTGCCGCCGGCGCTGCCCGGTCACGTGTTCGCGGCGCCGGTGCCGGGATTGCGGTTTCTGACGGGACGCATCGCGGATCGCTTCTTCGGCTGGCCGTCCTCGAATCTGCGCATCACGGGCATCACCGGCACCAACGGCAAGACCACGTGTGCATATCTGCTGGCGCAATGCCTGGAGCGGCTCGGCGCGGCGGCTGCCTATATCGGCACCATCGGTTTCGGCAGGCCGGCGCAACTGACGCAGCCCACCCACACCACGCCCGATGCCATCAACGTGCACCGTATCCTGGCGCAATTCCGCAGCAGCGGCGTGAAAGATGTGGCCATGGAGGTGTCCTCGCATGCGCTCGATCAGGGGCGCATTGGCGGTGTGCGTTTCCACACCGCCGCGTTTACCAACCTGACGCGCGATCATCTGGATTATCACGGCAGCATGGCGAACTACGGCGCAGCCAAGGCGAAGTTGCTGCTGCTGCCTGATCTCAAGCACATCGTGCTGAATGTCGGCGATGCCTTCGGCCGCCAATTCGCGCAAGGCTACGCCGGTCACGCGCCGCTTACGGCGGTGTGGGTCGGCGCCGGCGAATCGGGCTGGTTGGCAGAGCGCTCGTTGCGCGTCGCAGAGGTCAGTGCGCGGCCGCTGGGCATCGCCATCAAGCTCGACGGCAGCTTCGGCAAGCGGGAAGTCGAGACGCGCTTGATGGGGCGGTTCAACGCGGAAAATTCGGCGATTGTGATCGCGTGCCTGCTGTCGCTGGGCATCACGCTGGACCAGGCTGCGCAGGCCCTAGCGCAATGCGCCGCGGCGCCGGGCCGCATGGAAGTGGTAAACGTTGGCGCCGTGCATACGGGCGCGGGGCACCCCGGCGCCGTGCATACGGGCGCG